>Ga0154676_110_pt3 | contig 9170 bp, 7 predicted proteins | sample Rifle2008BG13ft_FD_116105 | JGI IMG/M metagenome (GOLD analysis project Ga0154676, IMG submission 116105) | Candidatus Beckwithbacteria bacterium RBG_13_42_9 | reverse complement strand
TTAAGAATTATTATAGCGAAGCGGAAAAGAAATGCTTAGGTTATTTTAGGGAGTTTATAAGAGTTTGAATATCATTCTGCAATAATTGGGCCGCTTCCTTAGTAATTAATTTAGTCGATTGGGATTTAACAAAATATATTTCTGCTTTAAGGATATTTTTCGCAGAAAAAAGATAAAAGTGTTTCAGTGCAGTTTGTCTCTGAGCGATTAAAGTTGTATTTATGAGCGTTTCTTTAAGCCATAATGATTTGATCAGCTTTAAGTTATAAAGTATTTTAATTTCTTGTATCAAAGATTGGAAGGTAACGTCTTTAGTGATTAAAGAAGGTTTTGACCAAGAGTAATTGTAGTTGAGCACCATTGGATTCAGGGGACCAATTACTCCCTGGGATGATATGGTTTGCGGGTCGCCGTTAGAACTGTAGGAAAAACCCTGCAAAGTAAAAAATTGGTTAACCAAAGAGGAAAGAGTAATCTTATATTTTCCTTCTTTAGGCTTTGCCAAAGTAAAAAGGTTGACATAATCAGATTGAGGATTGTTATCAATATCATCTACCAGTGGCCCTTCTTGGGTTAGAAGCGCGTCATCAATTTGATCATAGGAAATACCATTAAACTTGCCGGTCTTATTTCCTTCAGGATTCTCAACCAACAGATCTATTTTAGGATTAATCGTGAGTAAAAGATAAGAAAGATCGGTATGGCTGGGGATAAAAGTGTTAGCAGTAGAAAATACCAAAGTTTTGGGCGAATCTTTTCTAGTTTCTCTGACCGGGTCGGAGATAAACCAGTTGTTTAGATCTCTTTCTCCGGTAGCGACGATAAAATGTCCTGGCTCATTCAAAATTACAGGCAATCCGTTGTCTAAATTTTCTTTAACTTTGTTTTGGTCGTATGATTTCCTTTGGAATTCCAGAGTGATCGTGCTGAAAGCATCATGGGCTTGCTTAGCAAATCTGGTGACCGCGATCCAGTTTAGCAAACCATTACCTATATAACCATCTTTTTGAGATTTTAACCAATTATTTAGAGTATCCGGGTTCTGGTCTTGGTTAGTAGGAGTTTTGTTAATACCGTGATATCTGAGGACCATTGAAGCCGAAGTTAAAGCACAGCCCCAGCGTTCAATCGTATTTTTCATCCCCGCCCACTTGCTGGCAAAATCATATTCATGATTGGCCCAAAGCGGATCTTTTTGAGAGAAGTAAGGAACATCAAGTGACGTTATTGGCGAAGGTGATGGTGATGGTGAGGGAGAAGGAGACGGACTTGGACTGGGAGATGGCGAGGGTGATGGGCTGGGAGATGGACTGGGCCCAATTGACGGACTAGGAGTGGGGGAGGTAGAAAAGTACGGCTCAACATACAAATAATCTATTTCGAAACTACTCCATCCTGCGACCGCATTCATATATTTTGGATTTCCTAAACAAATGGATATTGGTCTCTTAGTAGTTGGGGCAGACTTAAAAATTAGTCCATCATTTTTATAAATTTCATAAATTTGATTTTTATAGATTATTTCAATAACATTTACGTTTAAATCGCTCGTGCTTGTTTTAAAGTATTTAATAGGAAGTGTGCATGTAGAATTTTCAAAAGGGCATACGGTAGTATCTAGAGCCCAATTTGTTGCAGTATCTTGTTGGAAGCTAAAAATAACATTGCTTGCGTTATAACCGTTTCCATTTGACGGAGGATTATTGCTTATTATTATTCCGTTTCCATTTGGGCCAGAATTATTATATTTGAAGGAGAAAGTTATTTTAAAATCGCTGTCAGGGAAGATGTTTTGTGAAATATAAAGATAAGGAAATGAATTAGGTGTTTGATTTACATCCGAAGCAGGTAGTAATTTCAAAGTATCTAACGAGAATTCCAGTTTTCCTTGATTTTCAAATCTTGTCCATCTTACGTCTTCTGAATATAAACCATTAAATTCTTCTTTAAAAGTTTCAGTCGCAAATATTTGTCTAGTTAGGATAAAATACAAAAAGATAAATAATAAGACAAATAAATGCTTTTTGGGCAGATGCATATTATACCATTGTTTCAATTACATTTTTATAATCTACTTGTAAAAAACTGATGTCAAGACCCAAAATTAAGATCGCTCTATTTCAAAATCTAAGAAGTGGTGGAGCTAGACGCACAGTAATCGAATTTGGGAAAAGATTAGCCAAAAATTATCTGGTTGACGTTTATTCGCTAGACCCAAAAACTAAAAAAGACTTCACTTTTGCAAATAAAGTAAAAATATTCCAATTTTTGATATCTAATGATTTTTTAGTCGCACAAAAACAAATTATTTTTGATTTGCCAAAAATCCATAAAAAAATTGCCGACAAAATAAATGAAGGTAATTATACGGTGGCTTATGTCGATCATGATATTTTTACAAAGGCTCCATATGTTTTACGTTATTTAAAAATTCCTTCTGTCTATTTCTGTCATGAGCCACCTAGAGAATTTTATGAATCATTTTCTTTATTTTCTTCAACAGCAAAGCTGAAAATAATTAATTTGTTACGCTATTATTTAAAATTTATAGATAAAAAAAATGCACGTTATGCAAATGTAATTATTAGCAGTTCCGAATATTCCAGAAAGAGAAATAGTAAAGTTTATAAACGTAGAGTATTAAGGACAAGGTCGGGTGTCGATACAAGAATTTTTAAGTTTTTATATAGAAAAAGAGAAAATTTTTATTTGACTGTTGGAGCATTAGCTATTTTTAAAGGATACGATTTGCTTATTAAAAGCATTGCTTTGTTGCCCGGAAAATATAGTTTCCCTTTAGTAGCGATAGTACCTAGAAAGGCCGGGAGGGATAAGAAGAAAATTGAAGAACTGGCAAGAGAGCATAAGGTAGATTTGAAAATCATCGAGGTTAAATCTGAAAAGGAATTGGTTCAATATTACAACCGTGCAAGGCTTTGTTTGTTTGCACCATATTTTGAACCGTTTGGGCTTATTCCAATAGAAGCAATGGCTTGCGGTTTGCCGGTGGTTGGTGTTATGGAGGGTGGATTAATAGAGACCATTCTTCCAGGATTGGGTTGGTTAGCGCGGCGTGATCCAAAAGCTTACGCAAAAGCTATAATTGAAGCACTAAATCAAAAATTAAGTTTTAAAAAAAGCTTAAAGCTAAGAAATTATGTAGAAAAAACATGGAATTGGGATATAGGTGCAAAACAATTGGAGAATATCTTAATTGATACAGCAAAAATTAAAAGTCGCCATCGTTAGGGGGAAGTATCTCAATAATTTTGAGATGCAGAACTATGAGCCGCTGAGAAAGCGGTTTAAGTTGATGGCTTTTTCTTCCCTGAAGCCAATTCATGAAAATATCGGTTTTCCAGTGAAAAAGCTATTTTCACCTATGGACCTGCCGGATTTTCCTTATAAAATGCCGATTCTAAATAGGTTGATGGTTGATGCCATGTATTTATTCGGCCTGGAAAAAGCATTAAAGGACTATGACTTAGTTTGTGGGCGCGAAACCTATTTTCATTTTACCCAACAAGCTTTAAATGCCAAGAAAAAGGGTTATGTCAAAAAAGTTTTAGTCACCTGTTCGGAAACGATTCCTTTTAACCATGAAAGCATATGGGGCAGGAAAAATTTTAAGCAAAGGGTGATTCGCGAGGCCGACCATTTTCATTGTTTAACCAATAAAGCCAAGGAATGTTTAATTAAAGAGGGGGCAGACTCTAAAAAAATTAGCGTGATTGGATATGGAATCGACCTGAATAGATTTAGGAATAAAGAAATTAGAAGTAAGAATAAGAATTTAAGAATCCTGTTTGTGGGTAGGCTAGAGGAACAAAAGGGGATTAGGGAATTGGCTAAGGCCTATCGACAGCTTAAAAAAGATTTCCCAAATCTCGAATTACAAATAGTTGGTAAGGGGCCATTAAAGGGACTGATTGAACAGGTTGGCGCAAAAGTAATCAGTCTCCCCTATTCACAAATGCCGCTTGCTTATCAGGAGGCGGATATTTTCGTTTTACCATCAAAGCCGACCGAATATTGGGAAGAATATTATGGTATGGCTTTATTGGAAGCTATGGTTTCGGGTTTACCTGTGGTGACCACTAATTGCGGGGCGATCACGGAAGTAGTCGGGGAGACGGCGAAAATTGTTACTTACGGAAAAGCAAAAGAGTTGTATTTGGCCCTTAAAGGATTTGTAAAAAATCCTGTTTTAAGAAAAGAATATAGCCAAAGAGCTTTGAGCCAGGCGAGAAAATACTTTGATTGTCAAAAGCAGGCAAAGAAAATCGGCAAAATGTGGACAGATTTATGCAAAAGTTAGACATAAAATCAAGGTTTCGAATCATTAATGGCTATTTTAACCGAATTAATCCAAGAGTTATTGCGCCAGTCATATTAATTTTTTCATTTTTATGGCAATGGGCTTACGGTCGATATCTGCCTCTTGATGGAGATGCGGCCGAGTATTTAAACAATCCCCTAAGAATTCTCCACGGCGACTTGCCGTATAAAGATTTTTGGCTATTGTTTCCACCCGGCGAAGTTTATTTACCTTTTTTAATTTATAAAGTTTTTGGTTTAAACATAAATAATGTTTTTGTTTTTAGTGCCTTGATCAAATCTTTGGTTGTCGTTTTGGCTTTTTTTATCGGCAGAAATTTAGGTAAGAGCAATTTCTCCGGGCTGATTGCCTCAACTCTAATTTTCTTTTATGGCGTCACTGATATTTACCAATTTTTTGTATTTTTAAGCGCTATTTTTTTTCTTAAATATTTAAGCAATCAACAAACCAGGTTTCTAGTTTATACGGGCTTTCTTATCGGCGGGTCGTTTTATTTTAAGTTTTATGAGAGTGGGGCAGTGGTTTTAAGTATTGGGCTGGTACTTTTGTTTGAGCGTTTATTGGAAAAGAAAAACGTCCAGCCGGATCTCATAAAAAAAATATCAGCCTTTTCTTTGGGTTTATTGGTAGTTTTAATGACTTTGCTAATCCTCGCCCACTCTTTTTTAAAGGAGATGCTTTTTGCCATTATTGATGCCCGGAGTCACGGGTCATCCATGCCAGCTCCATATTTCAGCAGTCTTTTTTTTAGCTTAAAGCTGCTTTGGCAAAATTTTAAAATATTTTTTCAAACATTAAACCCAACTGATTTTTTCCACACGGCTTATTTCCTTGGTGATTCCATACAAAAAGCTTTGCTTTATTTGTGCCCCCTATATTTGGGCGTCTTAGTTCCCTATTGGCTTTTTAGAAAGAAAATTAGTTTATATCCCAAAAAAATAATGCTTTGGCTCTGGCTTTGGGGAATATTGTTGCTGCCTAAGGCTTTTAACGTTGGCGACCTGGGCCATTTGTCTTATGCGAATACACCGTTTTTGTTGTTATTAACTTGTTTGCCAACAACAACTTTCACCCAGCAAAACAAACATAAAAAAACAACTTTAAATTTTGGGATATTAATCTTGGCTGGCTTAATTGTTTTTTTAATCCTACCCATAAGAAGTCAACTAAAAACAAGTTTAAGACAAAATTACCCGGTGGTGACGGCTCAGGGAACGGTCTATTTGGAAACTGAAAGCGCCGCCCAAAATTTAGCTAATACCCTTAAATTTATTAATCAAAATTCTGCGGCCAATGAACCAATCTTTGTCACTTCCTGGTATAGCTGCCCTTTGTATGCCTTAACTGGCAGAAAAAATCCCAGTTATTATGACTCGCTGATTGATTTAGTCATTAGACCGACCGTGATTAAACAAACCAGCATTTGCCATGATCTTTTAAAAGCTAAAACCAAATTGATTATTGATGGTCCGGATTGGGGATTTGGGGACAATCCCAAGTTTAAGTTTTTAGAAAATAATCCATTATTGCATCAGTGCATCGAGGACAATTTTGAATTAAAGGCAAAATATAAAAGCTACTGGCTTTATCTTTCAAAACAATGATCAAGTTGTCCGTTAAAAAACACCAACTGGTTTTAGAAGTTGGGAGTGGCCACAACCCCCATCCCCGGTCCGATATTTTATGCGATCAGTTTTTACTTGATGATACACAAAGACAAAGAAAGAAAATTAATATTGATCGGCCTTTGGTTGTCGGAGCGGGAGAAAGACTGCCGTTTAAAAAAAATAGTTTTGATTTTGTTTATTGTTCACAAGTTTTGGAGCATTCCCCAAGTCCACTTTTGTTTATTAAAGAATTGGGCCGAGTCGGTAAAGCCGGTTTAATTATTATTCCGAATATTGTCCGGGAACGTTTGTTTGGTTGGACCTATCACCGTTGGTATTTTTGGCAAAAAGGGAGCAAAGTTTGTTGTCTTAAAAAAGAAAGCAACGAAATTTCCCAGCTTTCACAGATAACTCATACCCTATTTCAAAAATCTCTAGGATTTAGACGCTGCATTAGCGAAAAAGAGGCCGGGTTAAACATCTATTACTATTGGCAAGATAAGCCTGGTTTAATCCAGGTAGCTGAAAGATTCAAGACTGAAAGAATCCGGGCGGCTGACAAGAAGGTAAACGAAATACTTTCCCGAATGGAGTTTGATTGGAAAAAGGATTTAATTTTTTGGGTCGGTTGGATGAAGGAGCGGATAGAGAATAAATGGCGTAAAATTATAAGAAAAATAGCTTGGTGGGTAAAAGGTTTCTTAGCCATATGAAAAAAGTAGCCATCATCGTTCTTCACTATAAAAATTGGCATGATACCAAAGATTGCCTAGCGTCGCTTTCTAGGGTAAATAGAGCAGGATTAGAGCTAGAAACAATCGTGGTTGATAATAGCCAGAGTATTGAGAAAGAGATAAAAGAGAATTTCTCTGGGATGAAGTATTTAAAAAGCCGCCAAAACCTGGGTTATGCCGGAGGCAATAATTTAGGGATCAAACGGGCCTTGCAGGATAAGACCGACCACGTTTTGTTAATAAACAACGACACGATTGTCGAAAAAAACTTTCTTGTCGGGCTGGTCAAACTGATAGATTCCGATAAAAAAATCGGCATCGTCGGACCGACAATTAGGCATCAGGTCAAAGGCAAAACCTTTTATGATTACGGCGGGGTAATTAACTGGCATCTAGGCAAAACTTATCACCTGAATAAGACTTCTAATCATGATAAGCGTTGGCGCAAGGCAGACTTTGTTACCGGTTGCTGTATACTAATTAAGGGGCAAGTTTTTGAAAAAATTGGTTTTTTGAATGAAGACTATTTTTTATATTTGGAAGACGTGGAGTTTTGTGTGAGGGCCCAAAAAGCCGGGTTTAAAATTATCTTTGATCCTCGCTCAGAGATTTTTCATAAAGGGAGCCGTTCAATTTCCGAATGGGGGAAAATTAAATATAGCTGGCGCAACAGTTTAAAATTTTCGATTAAATTTGTTCCCCTGGTTTGGAAACCAGTAGCTTTAGTCTACAATTTCTGTTTTTATCCTTTGTTATTTTTGCGCTGGCAATTATCAAGATTTTAAGCAGACAAAACCTTTTCAAACTTCGGGCCGGCAGTGGCCATTTTAAACCTTTGAGCCTGCTTAAACCCACTCAAAGCAAAATATTTAATTTTCTCAGAATTTTTCAATAGTTTTATGATATTTTCGGCTAAAGCTCGAGGGTTTTTTGGTGGCGAAATAAGAGATGATTTGCCCGGTTGGCTATACTCACAAACAGCCCCGACACCCGTAGAGGCTAGGGCGCATTTATTGGCTAAAGCTTCCAGCCCGGGCAAGCCAAAGCCTTCTTTTCGGGAAGGCGAGACAAAAATATCAGTTTGGCGATAAAGGTCTAAAATCCGGTTTTGGGTGGGGAAATAATGGATATTAGCCCAGTGGCGGTATTTTTTGATGGTCTGATCAATGCCAAATAGATTAAAAATTGTTTCAGGAAATTCTTTTTTAACTGTCTTTAAGGCGGCAATCCCATCCAGGCCGCCTTTTCTCTCGGTTGAGTTATAAATCATGGTAACCACTGCTTGTTTCTTGTGAGGAAAAAATCGTTTTTTCTGGTGGTTAAAGAATTGGTCTTCTAAACCATAGTAAACCAGGGTAAAAGGTTTTTTGCCGGTTTTGGTCTTAAAAAGGCTTAGCAGATGTTGACAGGTAACAATGGTTTTTAGGGGCAACAGCCAACTTTGAAGAGCCATTTTTGAGGAATTAGCCCAATTTTCAAAGTCTTGGACAAAATAGAATTTTTCTCCTTTGCTTTGCGGATAACCATTAACGATAAAAGCCGTTGAGCAAGCCGTAGCGATCACTCTATCGGCATCAGTAATTTTTGAACTGTCTTTTAGATCATTAACGAAATGTATGGGGAAACAGTGCGGAAAAGGGGTGAACAGATCTAATTTTCTAATCAATAGCCAATGCTTTAATTCATTTAGGTTTTCTGGCAACTTGTTTCTTCGCGAATAAACTGTGACTTGGTGGCCACGATGAAATAAAAAATTGGCAAAGTTAAAGACCATCCGCACTCCGCCCGAAGTACCGATACCGTCTAAAATAAAATTTATTCTCATGAAGCTAATAATTTATATTTAAGTTTGGCAGTGATACCGCAAAGAAGGCGTAAATCTTCATCATTAAAAAATCCGGCGAAATACAAGAGCCCCATATAGAGAGGAACGAAAAATATCCCTGAGAAAATGGCGCCCAGGAAGGGCGAAATAAAAGCCGGCAAGTAGGAAAAAAACATTAGCGCTAACAGTGAAGCAGCTAGGCCGGCAAGGCCGCTTTTGATCATGTTGTGCCAAAAAAAGCCAAGATTAAGGGTCAAGACTGATCGGGAAAAGCGCCACAAAATCCAGACGGTGGAAATCAAGACTACGATAGGCAAGACAAATAAAACAGATTCAAATTTTCCCAGACGCAGAACGGCATATAAACCGACGCTATTTAATATCAGAATCACCAAAGCATACTCCACATGGAGATACACTCGGCCTACTCCATTTAAGGTGGTGGTGATAATGCCAATCAAAGTATCAGGTAAAAAGGCAATCAGTAAAAAACGGGTGGCTAAAACGGCCAATGGTTGATTTTGATGCAACCAAAATTGCAGCATTTGCGGGGCAAAAACAAAGCTTAATAAAAATACGGGATAAGTGACAAAGCCCAAATATTTAGTGCCTTGGCTAATGACCCGATTGCGTCGAGGAATATCAATAGCGTTAAGGTGCGATAT
>Ga0154676_107_pt17 | contig 9385 bp, 10 predicted proteins | sample Rifle2008BG13ft_FD_116105 | JGI IMG/M metagenome (GOLD analysis project Ga0154676, IMG submission 116105) | Candidatus Beckwithbacteria bacterium RBG_13_42_9 | reverse complement strand
CACCAAAGCCTTGACTACCAAACCCCTTTAGTCTATGCTCAACAACAATTTCAAGTGTCACCTATGTGGTCGGCCAGGACATAAATTTGACATTAGCTGGTATAATGTTATTCACAAGTTAAGAAAAAGCGTTTTACTGGAGTCACGATCCAGGATGCTGAGGGCCAAAATGCCCTACGGAAGCTAAAACCGTTAAATATTAGCGCCCAGTGTCACTCTCTTGAGACAAACAGAGCTGGATTAAGCGCCCTGATATAATGAAAACAATCAGGGAAGAAGGATGGGACCGCGGGAGGTCCTTTTTTTTGGCCAAAGGCCAATCAGCCTTTGGCTGAGATTACCTCTCGTTCCTTAATCATCACGATGGTGGTGTTTAAAGAACGGGAGGTTTTTTGTGGTAATGGTAACGAAATAGATTGATGGTGCCACGTAATAATTCGTTTCACGAATTAAACGTGACTACCACGTTAATTTTGCAAGCAAAATTTTACGTGGCGGCCGTAGCATAAAGGTCAGTGCAGTGGGTTGTGAACCCATTGATGGCGGTTCGATTCCGCTCGGTCGCCCCAATATGAACATCAGAAAATATATACAACCATCGGCGTTATTTTTAGAAGGTGTTGAGAATCTTACCCAAGACTCAAGCGCCAATGTTTATTGTGGCTTCAATGTCACAAAAACGGATAAAGAACCCATTGATCAGTTGCAGGCGTTTATTATTGCCAAAAGAATCCAGGAATACAACCTAGATCAATTTGGCAAAAAGGGAACATTTATTGCGTTTATAGGCGGGTTGTTTGAAGTCCTCAACTGTAGGAATGTTGAGGAAGTAGATAAGCTTATTGAAAGAAACAAACCTAAAGAAGAATCAAAAAAGAAACTCTTTCAAAAGATTTATGAGAAATTTGAATTGGAAGGTAGGATTTTAACTACAGAAGACTTATGGCAAGATCAAAAATACTGGGAAATTCTGAAGGGCTTATTCGACAAGCAAGTCTTTACTAGGGGTTTGTTAATCAACGATACTCTGAACTTTTACCAGTCCAAGGAGCAGCTTATGTCTGGACTTAGAGTAAAAGACCTTCCCTCTGCCCTTGTCAATCTACCGTTGGAATTTATAAAAAAGATAGGCAACTTTCCCGCACCTATCCTATATACGCCAGCTGAGGTCAGCGAGGCATACTACTTGAAAGAAAAATATGGTATTTCAATTAAGATCGGACAGACCCAGGAACGCACTTATGATAAGTATTTGTATCAAGACTTTTCCGTCTTTCGTCTTAAACAACCAGTTAGTCTTAGTTCCTCCCTAACCAAGCCTGAGGTTGTTACACCTTACATCGATAAATCTGAATTCGAGCTAAGTGGAGCAAAGAAAAAAGAGGTCAGATTATATTTTGAAGAGTCTTTAGCTGAAATATCTCAAAAAGTTAGTTTAAGTGAGAATGAAAAGTATGTTTACACGGTCGAAGATATCTTTGGTGAGGTTATAAACCCTATTGTAGAAAAAGCTATTCTTGCTATTGAATCAGCCAAAGCGATGGGCATCAAGTCTGTTTGCATCGCCAATCAAAGATTTAATTCTGGTCAAGATTTGATAGATTCGCTATTAGATGGAAGCAGTCAGCTACAAGATGTAAGGGCATTTTTACCAAAGATATTAAATCAATTCGTTATTAAACCATTTAGTTAAGGCTATATGAAATATCAACCACCAAAAGGAACCCAAGATCTCTGGAATGAGAAGTTCTATGCTTACGACTCAATAGCCAAAACTATTTTAAGGGTCACAGAACAATATGGCTTTAGGCAAATAAGAACTCCTGGGTTTGAACCTATCGAAATATTAGCTAAAGACGCAGGAAATGAAGTAAGTGGTCAAATTTACACCTTTAAAGATAAGGGCGGACGAGAATTTGGAATTAAATCTGATATCACGCCAGGCGTTACTCGTTTTGTGGCTGGCAACGGGAGACCTATACCTAAACCAATAAAAATTAGCTGTTACGATCGGGTTTATAGATATGAACGACCTCAATCTGGAAGGAATAGAGAAGTAACCCAGGTAAACGCCGAAATGTATGGGGTTAAATCGGAATTGGCTGACGCAGAACTTCTAGCTTGTTTTTATCAATGCTATATAGAACTTGGATTACCTCGAGTAAAAATTCAGTTGGGTTTCAGACCATTCCTCGACAGATACATACGACTACTTGGAGTTAGTAAAAAACAGATTATGCCCGTTATAAGATTGGTCGACAAAAGAGAGAAAATCACTGATCAAGAGTTCACTAAGGAAATCATCGCCTGCGGTGTTTCTCCAAATGGTTTGAAAAAAATTAAAATTCTCATTGGATTTAATGGTAGTCTAGAAAAAACATTAAAAAATGCTCAGGCCATCGTTGGTGGCGATAAACAATTATCAAAATATCTTCAATGGCTAAATATAATTACTAACTTTTTGAAAAAATACGGTATTGACGATCGATTTCAGCTCAATTTGGGATTAGCCAGAGGCTCTGAGTATTACACAGGTATTATCTATGAGGCAAAACTCCCTAATTCGCAATATGGAAGCATTGGTGGAGGCGGACGATATGATAATTTAGTCGCTCAATATGGTGGTCCTGATACTCCAGCGGTAGGTTTTTCTATAGGATTGGATAGGATTTATCCCATTTTACAGGAAACCAATAAATTACAGCTTACTAATAAACCAAAGATCGATTACTATCTTGCCACTGAACGCGATTCTATTTCCATAACCTCAATGATTAAATGCGTCCAGCAGCTGCGGGAGAAAGGTCAGAATGTGGAAGTTGATTTACAAAATAAGAACATGTCGGAACAATTGCAAGCAGCAAAAGAACTGGGGTCAAAAAAAGTAATTCTTTTTAAGCAAGCACTGCTTAAAAACAACCAAGTGGTATTGATTAATTTAATAGAAAACAAGGAACAAATTATCCAAGTTTCTGATTATGATTCGACAATACTATAATATCCTTATGTCTAAAGAGAAGAAGTCATACTTCTTTGGTTTTTTGACCGTTTTAATTTGGGGATCGTTCATTGCGATTAGCAAAATCAATCTAAAAGAGTTAGACAGCTTTCAGGTGCTATTTTATACCAGCTTTATAGCATTGGTTACGACTTTTATTGTTGCATCTTTCCAAAGAAAGCTGAGTTTAGTAAAAAAACTTTCTCGTGCAGATATGATAAGGCTTAGTCTGTATTCTCTTCCAGCTTTCCTCTATTACTTACTTTATTATCTTGCTCTAAGACTTATTCCCACCATAGAGGCTGCTATTCTCAATTACTTATGGCCATTAGCAGTAGTAATTTTCGCTCTTATTTTATTCAAAGAAAAAATAACCAAAAGTAAGATCCTAGCAATTATAGTAGGGCTTATAGGTAGTTTTGTTGTAGTTACCAAAGGTAACATTTTTCAGTTTGGATTCACGAATTACTTAGGCGATTTACTTGCAGTAGTAGCTGCATTTAGTTGGGGTTTATTTTCCAATTTAGGTAAACGAAATGCCCTTGATCAAACCATCAGTTATCTCATTTATTTTCTCACGATATTTTTACTTTCGATCCCCAGTTTACTTATCTTTTCCAAGTTTACACTTCCGTCCTTTGCGAACATCTGGGGATTATTGTGGATAGGAACTCTTAATCTTGCTCTAGCCTACCAACTATGGTTTAAGGCTTTAAAGCTGGGAGATATTGCAAAAGTGTCCAATTTTATGTATTTAACACCTTTCGTTGCTCTAGTGTGGATCGCTTTATTGCTCGGAGAAAACATAACCTTTGTGCAACTATTGGGTTTGTCCTTAATCATGATTGGACCTTTCATCCAAAATGTCAAATTAAAAACCAGTGGTAGTTGCTGGTTATAAAAAACTTTATTTCAAATAATTGAAAATGATAGAATTAAAACATGCAAAATAATAATAAACTACAAACTCTTAAAGGCTTTCGGGATTTTTTACCGGAGGATGCCTTAAAACGCCAGTGGCTTAAAGATAAGCTTTGCCGAATATTTGAAAAATGGGGTTATGATCCTTTGGAAACCCCAACTCTAGAACCATTGGAGTTGTTTGCCGGCCAAATCGGCGAAGATGAAAAACTTTTCTTTAAGTTTGAGGATCAAGGCGGACGGAAGGTCGCTTTGCGTTATGACCAGACCGTGCCCACTTGCCGGGTGGTGGGCCAATATGCGCAGCAGCTGATCATGCCGTTTAAACGTTATCAGATCCAACCAGCATTTAGGGCTGAAAAGCCGCAAAAAGGCCGCTACCGTGAGTTTTTGCAGGCCGATGCCGATATTTTCGGGGTCGAATCGCCTTATGCCGATGCCGAAACGATTGCCCTTTCTTTGGATATCTATCGCAGTTTAGGTTTTCCTAAAGCCAAAGTTTTCATCAACGACCGGGAGCTTTTAAAAGAAATTCCTTATAAAGCTATCGTGGCCATCGATAAGCTGAAAAAAATTGGCGAGGGTGGTGTCTTGGAGGAAATGGAAACTAAAGGCATCGAGCCAGAAGAGGCCAAAAAATACCTGGAGGTTGCCCAAAAACTCCAGCCGAACGAAACAATTAAAATTATTTTAAATTATCTGGAAAAATCCGGCTTTGACAAAGATTGGTTCGAGTTCTCGCCCACCCTGGCTCGATCATTTTCCTACTCCACCGGCCCGATTTGGGAAGTCGAGATCCCGGGATTTACCAGCGGCTCGGTTTTGGGCGGCGAACGGTATGACAAGCTGATTGAAAATGTAGCCGGGGTCAGAATTGCCGGCACCGGCTTTGCGATTGGCTTTGATCGAACCTTGGAGGCAGCTGAAGAATTCGGCCTGGTACCAAAAATGACCACCAACACCCAAGTCTTGGTCACGGTTTTTTCGCCTGATCTTTTCAATAATTCTTTGGATCTGGCCGGCAAGCTGCGAAAGGCCGAGATTAATACGGAACTTTATCCAGATCCCAATGTTAAGCTCGATAAGCAATTGAAGTATGCTAACCGAAAAGGGATTCCTTATGTGGTGATCGTGGGCGAAGAAGAAAGCAAACAAAACAGAGTGACGCTTAAAGATATGCGAACCGGAGAACAGAAATTAGTTAGCTTGGAAGAAGTGATTAAAGCTATTTAATAGTAATTCAATAGTGATTCGTTGTGATTTGATGGTGATTAATGGAGATTCGTTGTGATTTAATTGAATCATGGATTCGGAAATCAAAAGCTACAAGGATTTAAAAATTTGGCAGTTAGCAACAGAGCTCATCATAAAAAGCTATCGACTCCTTAACACCTTTCCTAGAGAAGAAAAATTTGGGATTGTCTCTCAAGCTAAAGATTCTGTTGTATCAGTCGCGGCTAATATTGCCGAAAGCTTTGGCCGATACCATTTTAAGGATCGTCTAAAATTCATCTATAACTCTCGCGGTTCTCTTCTGGAAACTGAAAGTCATTTAATTATTAGCGAGAAACTTGGTTTTATAAAAGCAAACAATAAATCTTTATATCTTGAAATACTCCTCGATATTAAAATCCTTGGAATTAAGATCAATAACTATATAAGTTCGCTATCTAAAACAATAAATCACTATAAATCTTAATAAATAACACTCCGTCCGTCATGGGCGGGACAAGTAAGTAACTATGAATAACAGGCAGAAGGCCTATCTGGCGTTAGTAATAAATGCCGCTATCTGGGGATTTGCCTTTCCCATGGCTAAAAAAGCTTTTTCCGAAACTACGCCAATGACTTTTCTTTTTTATCGTTTTGTTTTTGCGACTCTTGCCGGTCTGCCAATTATGATCATTTTCTGGAAAAAACTGAAATTTAAGTTGAACGAGCTGCCGGAAATGGCCATTAACGGCTTTGTTTCAACCGTCTTAACATTGTGGATCCTTTATCTGGGCCTGGAGCGAACCAGCGCCTTAGAAGCCTCGGTGATTACCCTGCCTGCCTCAATTTTTATTGTCGTGGGCGGAGCCATCTTTTTAAAAGAAAAAATTGCTTTAAGGGAAAAATTGGGAACTGCTGTTGCTTTTATTGGTTCTTTAGTCCTCGTTATCGAGCCGGTTTTTTTTAATCACCAAGCCATGTCATTCTCCCATACTCTGGGGAATACTTTAGCTTTTGGCTATAACATTCTCTGGGCCATTTCGGCCCTCTGGATGAAGAAAATTGCCGATAAATACCATCCCTTTACCCTGGTTTATATTTCTTTTGTGGTTGGCTTGATCGGCTTTTTCCCCTTGGCCTTAGTTGAAAACCCTCAACTTCTCAGCCAAAATTACTTGACTTTGCCCTATGCTTTGTTGGCTTCGGCTTATATGGGCGTGCTAGGTTCAACCGTGGCGGTTTATCTTTATCAGTACGGCCAAAAACTAATTGAAGCTTCGGAAGCAACTCTATTTTCTTATCTTTCGGCCATTTTCTCCGCTCCGATTGCCATTATCTGGCTGGGAGAAAAAATTACCTGGCCATTTGTACTGGGAAGCTTGGTGGTGGTCGGCGGGGTGATTTTGGCTGAAGCGCGGCAGAAAGCTAAGATTAGTCCTTAACTAGTGCCAATAAAGAAAAATTGAATAGTTAGATTAACCTGGCTAATTCTATTGGTGAAAGTACCATCTGAGGATCATATTCCGGAGGAATCACAACATCTACTATTGAAGCTCCCGGACATTGAAAGCTGTCTTTTTCTGTTTGGGGACCGATTCCACGTTCGGCACGAACTATCGTAATTTTTACCTGATCGCCTGGGCAAGATTCAACCGCCACCACACTTCCTCCCTCAACTCGCCATCCTATTTTTAATTCAGCAGCAGGAATCTCCCCCTGCCTACCGCCTGTAACAACTACCCAATCTACCATATTTACCTTTCCTTCTTTAAAAATACTTATTGATCAGGTTATTTTATGGCTATTCTTTTAAATTGTCAAGAAAAGCCCTGGCAGACCAAATTTTTATATTACTCTTTAGTCATTGGGGCATTATTTAGATTAAGGTAACTATCCCTTGACAACAGTTATAATATATGATATATTATTATTATGAAGTTTACCATAAATGAATTTAATAAAAAATATCCCACTGATGATGTATGCCTAGCTGAACTATTCAAAGCTAGATATGGATATATTAAGGTATGTCCTAAATGTAAAAAAGAAACAAAATTTAATAGAATAAAGGCTCGTAAATGCTACTGTTGCCAATATTGTGGTTTTCAACTTCATCCTGTAGCTAATACTATTTTTCATAAATCAGAAACACCTTTAAAAAACTGGTTTTACGCCATTTACCTTTTCTCGACTTCTAAAAATGGTGTTTCAGCTATGGAATTGCAAAGACAAATTGGCTGTACTTATAAAACAGCATGGAGAATGGCTTATCAAATAAGACTTCTATTTGAACAAAATAAAGATATGTTGACTAAAATTACAGAAATAGATGAATCATATTTTGGAGGAAAGGGTGGAAATAATAAAAGAGGAAGAGGATCAGAAAATAAAACACCAGTTTTAGGTATGCTAGAGCGTCAAGGTAGCGTAAAAGCAACTGTAATAGTAAATACAAAAAGAAAAACAGTAATGCCAATTATCCGAAGGCATGTAAAAATAGGTACTTCTGTGATGACTGATGAATATTTACCCTATCATTCATTATGTAAAGAGGGCTATCTTCACCAAACAGTGAATCATGGACAAAAAGAATATGCTAGAGGAATAATACATACAAATACAATTGAAGGCTTTTGGAGCCAATTAAAAAGATCAATTAATGGGACTTATCACGCCGTTTCCCCGAAGTATTTACAGCTTTACATTGATGAGTTTTCTTTTCGCTATAACCAGCGTTTTTCTTTTCAACCAATCTTCTCTTTACTTCTAAAACAGGTTGCGAAGCAATCCTAATAATCTTTTTGAACTTTGTTTCAGTTAAATTTGCCATAAATCATAGTCAAATTTACTTCTACTTACAAAGTTTTTATCAACACATCTAATATTTCTTTCTATTTTTTTCATTGCTTTTCTTTGTTGAGCACGGGGATTATTAACTATCAAATCTCTAAGACTATTTTTTTCTTTCTTGTTTTTCATCCTTTTTTTCCTCCTTTGCTTCTTTTGGAAGCTCCGGTTTATTAATAGCTTCTTCTTTAGTATCCTTTATTTTTTTTACTTTTTCAAGTATTTTTTTATCAAAAAAACCAATATATTCATATTTTCCTGGGTTAGTATAAAACAGTATTGATAATTTTGTTAGAGCTTTAAAATAATCCTCAGAAATATCACTAGATTTATATACGTTAGCTAGAAAAATGCTCATTATTGAATAATCAATATTATATCCATGATTAGGACAATCATGAACCATATAATCAACAAAATCATGCACATTCTCCTTTAGATTTTCCTCATTATATTGCTTAAGTATTCTTTCTGCGTACCTCTCTGCTATTGCGAGTGATCGTGTTTTCTCTCCTATTTTATATGGATCGACTTGTTCAAATAGAGGTTTATATAAATTCGATATATATTCAAAAACCTGTTTGGATAAAATTGTTTTCTTTAATCTTATGTCAATATCTCTTGAATTATTCTTTTTAAGTAGCTTTAACAACATTCTTTCATATAGCTCTACAGATCTATTTTCAATTGTTTTCAATGCGATTTCATCAATTAATCCACTTTGAGGTTCTGAATCCGGTAATTCTTCATCAGTTGATAACTGAACATCTAAGGGGCCAAATTCACCAAATTCATCCATGATAATTGTAGAACCACCTAAAGCTGATAATGTTGCAGCACTTTTAGCCCAGAAGGCAACAATTATATTTACTTTCTCAAAATGTTCTCGTAGTGTTCTTATTAATACATAGGCATAATCCGCATTACCTCCAGGAGATTCTAGGATAAAATCAATTTCTTTTTTATCAGGATTTTTTTTAGTGAACTTTTGTATTTCTTGTCTTACAGATAGCATAGATTTATGCCTAATTCCTGCAATAAATATAAATTGAGGCAATCCTCTAATTCCTTCTAATTCTTTAACCACCTTAAATAATTGTTCCATTTGCTGCATTATAACAGGATTAATGATAAAATTAGAAGAGGACTTAGATTTACAGTTTTTAACTGCTATTAAGGTATAGTTACCTAGATTAATTAGAACAATTAGGCCAATTAGAATTTTCCCTCCTATTGTCAACCAAGATATAAAATGCTAAAATCCCCTTGTCATGAAAGCCAAGATACATCCGAAATACTATACAAATTGCAAGGTGACTTGTGCCTGCGGCAACACTTTTACCACCGGCTCGGTTTTGCCGGAAATTAAGGTGGATATTTGCAGCGCCTGCCACCCCTTTTTCACCG
>Ga0154676_120_pt20 | contig 9613 bp, 15 predicted proteins | sample Rifle2008BG13ft_FD_116105 | JGI IMG/M metagenome (GOLD analysis project Ga0154676, IMG submission 116105) | Candidatus Beckwithbacteria bacterium RBG_13_42_9 | reverse complement strand
AGTGAGCGTGACTCCGGTGAGCCTAGACGATGCGCTTGACATTAATCGATTTGATCTTTTCTTCGGCGGCGGCGGCCAGGATAAACAACAGCTTTTAGTCAGCCAAGACTTGCAAAAAAAGCAAGATTTGCTGGAAAAAGCCGTTGAACAGGAAAAAGTTTTCCTGCTTGTTTGTGGCACTTATCAGCTTTTTGGCCACTATTTCTTAACCAATGAAAGAAAAAGAATTCCCGGAATTGGTATTTTCGATATGATTACCGAGGCCAGTGAACAACGCAAAATTGGCAATGTTCTTGCCAAATGGCAACTTGCCGCTTGCAACCTGCAACCCGCAACTCTAGTAGGCTTTGAAAACCATTCTGGCAATACCTTTATAGAAAAGATCAAAGATCAAAAATTAAAGATTAAAACTGTGCCCTTGGGAATAATCATTAAAGGTTTCGGCAATAACGGCAGAGATAAAACCGAAGGCGCGGTTTTTAAAAATGTCTTTGGCACTTACTTACACGGCTCACTTTTACCTAAAAATCCTCATTTTGCTGATTACTTGATTCAAACCGCTTTAATAGTCCGCTACCAAAAATCAATCAAATTAAAAGCCTTGGATGACAGTTTAGAATGGAAAGCTCACCAGGAAGTAATCAAAAAAAGGCTTTAAAGTTACCTTGGGATGATAAAATAAAAGTTAATGATGCCACGGTGCTGGAATTGGCAGACAGGCACGGTTTAGGACCGTGTGCCGCAAGGCGTGTGGGTTCAACTCCCTCCCGTGGCACAGCAACAGTTAGCGTCAGCGCACGCCTGCCCGCCGAAGGAGGGGTTTAGGACCGTGTGGAGCGATCCTTGGAGGTTCGAGTCCTCTCCTCGGCACAACAAAAGTCTTATAGCTTCTTTAAGAAGGTGAAAGCTAGCTAAAAAGGGGATAGAATAAGCTAAATACTATATGAATATTAATGAAGCATTCAGAAAAGATATAAACCCGATTGCGGCAGGAGCAGCTGTGGGTGTAGTATTGGTAGCTCGACACGCAGGAGAACCAGCATCAGCCAATCTACTCGGACACATGTTCATGGATTCTATCGGTGGTGGAGTAGCTTTAACTTGTGTGCAGGGAGTAATAGATGTCTACAAAGCTGCAACCCAAGCCAGAATGAATACAGAAACAATAATTGAGCTTCTTACTCCTCAAAGCCAGAGAAAAAGATAAGAAAAGATGGCCAAGCGGCGACGCAATCAGCCTCTCCACACTCATTACCGGACGCCTAATTTTTTTCTCCGCCTCCAGAAATATTCGAGCTTAAAGAAAAAAATTGATATTTGCCTAAAACGTAAATCGCCTGAATCTTCATCTAAATAAAAATCTGCTTTCTAAATGGAATAAATCTGATATACTAGGTGCCTATGCCAGCCAAACCAAAATCAACTAAGCCAATCGCCCCAAAATCTGATTCAAAGCCGAAGCTAACCTGGCTGCCTAATAAAACCTTTGAGTTAACTTTAACTATCCCTAAAGAAGAAGTAAAAAAAACCTATGGGCAGGTTTTAAGTCTTTTAGCCAAAGATACGGCTGTTAAAGGCTTTCGTCAAGGCAAGGCTCCGGAAAAGTTGGTCGAAGAAAAGGTCGGTAAAAGCCACGTCTATGAGCATGTGGTTCAAGAGTTGGTCACCGGTAAATATCTGGAGGCCTTGAAGAAGCACCAGTTGAAGCCGATTATTTCTCCAAAAGTATCGATGGTTTCCATGAAAGATGGGGAAGACTGGGCGTTTAAGGCTACTGCCTGCGAAATGCCGGAAATAAAATTGGGAAAATGGGAAGAAGCAGTCAAAGGCGTCAACGCGACCGCTAAAATCTGGACCCCCGCTTCAGGAAAACCCGCTACTCCTGAATCAAAAGCCGGCGATCAAGTTCAAACTCAGCCCGAGTCCGAAGATAAAAAAATCGCCAAGATTTTTGATGCTTTGCTTAAAGAAGCTCAGGTTGATCTTTCGCAAATCCTGATCGATGATGAAACCAATCGAATGCTTTCTAAACTCTTAGACCAGGTCAACAAATTGGGCATGACTATTGATCAATATTTAGCTTCCGAACACAAAACTTCAGATCAACTAAGACAAGAGTATCGGGAACTGGCCGAGCGGACGCTTAAATTGGAGTTTATTCTGGCTGAAATTGGTCAGGAAAAGAACTTTGCCGTTACCGAAAAAGAGGTTGAATTGATGATTCAGGCAGTTCCGGATGAAAAGTCCAGGCAAAACCTGCAGACGCCTGAACAAAAGACCTATATTGCTTCGATTCTCCGTAAGCGAAAAACCATTGATTTTCTCCTAAAATTGTAGTAGAATGCGGCAGATTAAATACATCTCCTGCTATGTCAGGATAATTTGTATAGGACTATGGATAATTGGAGTCAAAATCCACTATTAGGCAATAAGCCAGCCAAGAAAACCCCGGTAGTTAAGCCTCATAACTTGATTGAGGCTATAAAGGAAACGGGGGGAACGGTTAAAGCTCAGACCAAGGCCGCAACTTTGGGTACGATCGGCAGTGCCGTCAACCAACTCACGAGTATTGATAACCGTCAAACTGAGCAAATGTCTCAGCCTCAAATGCCCTTTAATTTTTCCGAATACCTGCAAAGCCGGGAAAACCAAATTCGCCAGCAAGAACGGAATCTGGCCTACCAGCAACGGAGCACCGAAACGCTGATTTTTCACCAGAAAGAAGAAGCAGCCAAAAAGGAAATTGAAATTATTAAGGCTGAAATCAAAAAATTAGTGCTTGAGACCGGAGACATGACTACAGAACTGGCTGAGGCCGAAAAGTCGGTTATGACTACCACTGTCGCCGCCGGCGTCTATCATAAAAACTTCTTTGATCGAATCAGGCACTTAATTGCTCTGGCCAGAAAACAGATTTGTGAGTCTAAAAATTGGCTGCAAATGTTCAATTCGCGCTCCAATAATCGAAATTTCTACTGGGGTCAAGTCAAGAAGTCAGGTACCAAATACATGCTTTCCCACGAACGCTACATGGCCACTCAAGCGGGGTAATTATGCTTAATACCGAATTTGGTGATCTTTGTTTTTTTCAGCGAGGATATGCTACTGAAATATTGGCTTCGGTTGATAGTGGGAAAGGAGATGTTAGTGTGATTGTTGGCGGGGAAACGTTTGTCGTTGGACCTGAAGATTGTCCTGCCCTACGGGGTGGAGGAATGTTGCCCTTAACCGACCATGGCGCGACGTTTGTTAGTTTTGTTGATACTCAAGGACATATGCTCCTCCATGGTCCATCTATCCTGGTGGATAAAGTAGAAGCACTTTGCGAAGTGCCACCTCTTAAGTTCCCTAAATTTTATTTGTGATAGAATTCTTCTTGACTTAGGATTTATGAGGTATGATTTATGTGATTTTCACACTTCATAATTCAACATTCATCATTCATAATTCAACTACGGAGGAGTCGCCTAGCTCCGCCTGCGGCGGACAGGGGTCTATAGGCAGACCTGCCTGCGCCTCCGTCGGCCATAGCCTTTGGCGGCGTGCGACCGGCAGGCAGGGGTTTGCTAAACCAAAGTTATGTATTATGCATACATACTTTACAGCCGAAAGGACAACAAACTATACTACGGGCACACTTGTGATCTTATAAGAAGATGCCAAGAACACCAGAATGGCAAGGTTCAAGCAACTAAAGGTAGAAGGCCATTAATTCTGGTTTATTATGAAGCTTACTTATCTGAAATTGATGCGATCAATAGAGAAAAATCGCTAAAAACTGGTAAAGAAAGAGAGAGAATTAAAGAAAGGATTAGACGCTCATTAGAACAAGCTCGTGGAGGAGTCGCCTAGCGGCCTATGGCAGCGGTTTGCTAAACCGCGACCCGCAAGGGTCCCGTGAGTTCAAATCTCACCTCCTCCGCAACGTAATAAATTTTCCTGAAAGAAAATTTAAACGTTGCTGGGACGTTTAATTTCTTAAAAGAAATTATTACGTCCAGCTCATGTTTTACTACACTTACATTCTGTTATCTCTTAAAAATAACAGTTTCTACATCGGTTTTACTTCAGATTTAAGAAAAAGAGTTAAACAACATAATTCAGGCAAAAGCCTGGCGACAAAGCCATTCCGACCATACAAGCTCATTTTTTATGAAGCCTTTTTAAATAGGATTGATGCCAAGAAAAGAGAAGTCTACCTGAAAAGTGGTTATGGTAAAAAAACTATCAATAAGTTATTGAGCAAATATTTTTGCAGTTAATTTCTTATGTTTTGGCTCAGGCCGGGCATTTATGAAAAAACACGGTATAATCAAGCCATCCAATGAAAAAAAACTCTATATCAACGGTTACTGAAATTATCGAAAAAAGCGGGAACAGTTTCCATAGTAAAGTTATTCAGTTCTTCCGCGATAATGAGTGGTCTGTCTTAGCTAGTCCCTATTTTACTGATAGCTCCACCGAGAAGCCGAGAGAAATCGATTTAATTGTTGAGAAAACATTCCCCGTACATGGTTTTATTCAAGGTGAAGTCGGAACAGTAAATCTCAGATTATTTATAGAATGCAAATATATTGTAAAGGAAGTGGTATTCTGGTTTGACAAAATTGATCATGAAAATGCGATTAGTCGAGCAATGAAAGATACAGGATTAGATCATCCCGATAAAAATATTACAATTCGGTCGAACCACTTTGTTGAAACTGAAGCGGTTGCCAAATTATTTGCTTCAAACGCAGACAAGCGCCAGGAAAATGAAATAATTTATCAAGCAATAAACCAATGTTTAAACGCAAAAATATATTATAGGAACAGACGCATAAATTTTTCAGAGGACTCTTCAGATTTACGAGTGCTTAAAACAATTAATTACCCGGTTGTTATTTGTAACAACTTTACCAAATTATATAAAACTGACTTTAATAATACCGCACCCAGCAATATTACAGAAGAATTTGTTTTAGAAATTAACTATGCTTATCTCGACAGTAATAGGAGAAGCGTTAATGAGTATTTTTTAATTGATATTGTAGACTTTAGTATGCTAGATAAATTTCTAAAAAGTATAAAGGATAGTGATATTGACCCCGTCGTAACTTATGAAAGCCACAGACAAACGTTTAGCGGTATCAGAAAGTCGGGAAGAGGTCTTTATTAAAAATTAATAATTAAGATTATATATATGCCAAGCGAATTAGATGCCGTGGTGGCCATTGAAAGTGTTTTAGGAACCGGAACCGGATCGGTGGTTGATTTTAGCAACTTTGGGATAACAGTGGTTTTGGAAATGCTAAATGCCGGTGGTTCTCAGGGTGAATGTATTTTGACAGTGGCCCATGGCTTTGACTCAGCGCAAAAAAACGGTTTAATAGCTGCCATTCAGTATACTGACGGATCAAGGCTGGAAAATGCGGCCTTCCAGCTTTGGCCAAATCGAGACTTAGCTCTTCACCCTTTGACTACCGATTTGCCAAAAGACGTTAGTCCGATACCAGTGGCCAAAGGCAATGGAAAGGTAACTAGGGGACAACAAGTTTACGTTTTGACAAGGGATGCCGAAAACGCAGTTCAGGTAGCCCCACAAGCGGTTAGTGGAGATATCTGGTCTCCCTACAGTCCCGGAGGCAGGGATAAATTTATTGCTGAAGTTCAGAAACCGTTGCTCAATCAAGCCGGCCAAAGCGGCAGCTTGGTTGTGGACACAGAGCTGGAACAGGCCATTGGCGTTTTCAAATCTACCATAGGATTTGATCCGAGACTTAAAGAAGTAGAAAATCTTTTGAAGTAAAATCTACAAATATAACTTGCGTGATCTTGTATCCAAGTTCTAGCTTGGTAACGGTCAGAACTGCGGACATTATGAACCCAACTCGAGACAAAGCAGATCACATGCTCATGCTATAATATATTTATATGGGATCTGATGAACTTTCACCTGTCGTATTTTCTGTGCCGACAATAGAAGCAGGGCAAAAAGCAATGGAGTTACTGCGGACACATCATGTAATCGCTCCTTCTGATTACACGGTCCGGAAGGTGCTTGCACTTAGTGATGAAACAGGTAGAGTAGCTGCAATTAAATTTACTGAACCGGATATTCCCAATGCAACTTCAACTCTTGTCATCGGTGATGCTGGGGGTCTTAAACAGGCTTTTGTTTTAACTGGGGGAGTAGAAGTCCAACTTACCGTCCCAAAAGATTTTGATGTGGACGGGATGCTGCAAGTTCTATTTTTTTGAGCAGTTGAACCCCTAACGGGCTTCAAGGCTGGAAGTCCAGGAATTGAAATCTCAAGAATTAGGAAATGAGAATTAAAGAACCTGTTCCTAAAATAAGTTCAGCATTTATATGCCTCAATTCGCCATCGCTCAAAGGTGGATAGCCTAGCACATCGAGGACATTTCTAGTGGTCTCTAAATTATGACCAAAATAACAAACGACAGCTTCGACGCCAGCTTTTTCCAGTGCAAAGAGAATGTCTGGCTCCATTCGTCCTAACATTAGGATGACTTCATTTCTATCCACAAATGCCTTATAATATCTTTTATGACTAAGTCTATTCCCCCAAAACCTACTCCCCAAATCTCGGTCAGCGTCAACCTGGACAATACGCCTATTTATTATACCGATAATGTGCAAATCACTACCAACCCTGATGGTGTCGTTTTAGATATTATCCAAAGACTAGGAAATAGTAATCAAGCTCGAATTGTCTCTCGAATTGGCATGAGCCGGGAACATGCCAAGAAATTTTCTCAAGAACTAAGCCGGCTCCTAGCTTTAACCGAAACCGGCCGTAAAAAAGCTTAAAAATATCTCCCCGGGTCTAATTATTGCAAAGGCTCCCAATATTCGTTACCATAAAACATTGTTTGCCAACAAATTATGATCCTACCCGAGTTTGATTTAGTCCAAATTATCCAACAAGTCAGTTATTACGGCTTGTTTTTTATTGTTTTTGCCGAATCCGGCCTATTCTTCGGTTTTTTCTTACCAGGCGACAGTCTTCTCTTTACGGCGGGATTTTTGGCCTCCCAAAGAATCCTTAATATCTGGATTTTAGTCCCTCTTTTAGTCGTTGGGGCCATCCTGGGGGATAGCATTGGTTATTGGATGGGTAGAAAATTCGGCAGCTGGCTTATTAAGCAGAAAGACTCCTGGTTTTTCAAAAAGGAGTATCTTAGGGAAGCTCAGGTCTTTTATGAGAGACATGGCGGGAAAACCATCATTTTAGCTCGCTTTATTCCGATCATTCGTACTTTTGCCCCAATTGCCGCCGGCATGGCCGAAATGAGCTATAAACGGTTTGTAGGCTTTAACATCTTTGGCGGCTTATTTTGGGCCTCTGGGATGCTTCTGGGAGGGTATTTCTTAGGCAACCTCATCCCCAATGTTGACCGGTACTTATTGCCAATTATTGCCCTGATCATTTTCTTGTCGGTTCTTCCGGGCATCCTTCATCTCTACCAAAGGCAGCAAAACAAAAAAATGATATAATTTGTCAGAATAATTTGAAGGTTCGTAGCTTGGGCCAAAGGCCCATCGTCCTTTGGACGACAGTTTCGGCCAAGGGCCGATCAGTCTCTGACTGAGGTTAGAGTCCCGGTGGACACCGGGATTGACACCGCGCCTGCCTTAGTCAGGTAACTCATAGCTTGGATGGCTAGAGTGTCCGGTTTACCGGAAGATTACAGGTTCAAACGCTACCGGGTCCACTAAGTACGGCGGGCAGGTCGAAGGACGGTTAGCTCAGTTGGTTAGAGCGCTTCGTTGACATCGAAGAGGTCACAAGTTCGAGTCTTGTACCGTCCACCAATGGCAGCATTGTATATTCTCCAACTGAATAACGGAAAATACTATGTTGGCAGTACCACTGATTACCAAAAAAGGTTTATCCAACACCAATCTGGGCTATGTAGATATACCAGTAAATTCTTGCCATTAAAGTTGGTTTTTCACCAGGAATATAAAACTTACAAAGAATCTAGGAAAGCAGAAATTTGGCTAAAGAAACAAAAAGATAAAAGCTTTATTGAAAGAATTATTAAGAAAAGAAGGCGTTCTTCTTAAAAAAATTTCTGAAGTTGGTTAGAGCCCCGGTGGACACCGGAATTGACACCGCGCCTGCCTTAGTCGGGGGGGTCGTAGCCCGGTTGGTAGAGCGTCCGGTTTACATCCGGAAGGTCGCAGGTTCAAACGCTACCGGGTCCACTAAGTACGGCGGGCAGGTCGAAGAGGTCAGTCCTGCCTGCGCCTCCATCGGCCATAGCCTTTGGCGGCGTGCGACCGGCAGGCAGGGGTTCGAGTCCACACGGCTCCACTTAAGTTTAAACAAAAGTGATTGACTTTTAAATTTTAATTTGTCAAAATACGTACCCAGTGCAAAACAAAGTCTCTCAAACCATTATTCTCACCAGCCTGATTATTTTAAGGCTCAATTTGGTTTGGGAGAAATGGTAAAACAGTAAACAAAATATAAAAACCAGAACCTCCCAAGCCAGGGAGGTTTTTTTATTACCGAAGGAGGAAAACATGAGTCAACATGAAGCAACCCGGATTCAAATGAGCTTGCCTTTAACTGCTTTCCAAGCCCTGCAAACCCTCGAAGGGGTTAACGGCGACCGGCCGGCGGTAGATTTCTTACGAATTGCCGATCTGGGAAGACCATCACACGAACTTGAGCCAAGAGTTCTTGTCCAAGTCGTTCCGAATCGCCAGACGACCGAACGGGGTGGAGCCGTGATCTTGATGAACAATGATGGCGTAAAACAGGAAACGCAAAGGTTGCTTGCCTTTGTCTTATAAAATAAGATTTGCAAATAAAGCTTAAATAAACTAAACTATCGTTAATAAAATAGCTTTTGTGATTTTTCGGCCTCACCAACCGAAGAGCACCGGGTACCATTCGATACCCGGCAGGCAAAAGGGCAAACCAGCCTAATCGGGATTAAATAAGATACCGCCAAGGTAAACAGGATGGAACCGCCCCAATAATGGAGCTCCTGTAATATTACTGAAGGCGGTTTTTTGTAGATTAAGAACAACTTGAAATAGAAAATCCAAGTTGGGTGGTTTTACTGTTCGAGTATGGTCGAGAACTAAGATATAAGTTAAACTTCTCGACCCCGGTGGACACCGGGGCTCGAAGAATATTAAGCTAAATATTTTTTACTTTAATCAGGATATAAAAGTTATATTGGTTATAATTTTTATAAAGATATATGAACCCATTATCTAAAGATGAATTATTAGCTTTACGCCATTCCGCAGAACACGTTCTCCATCAAGCGATGGTCGAGCTTTTCCCGGGTTTAAAAAGAGCCATGGGCCCGGCTACGGATGAGGGGTTTTATCACGATTTTGATTATGAAGGAAAAGTGACCGAGGCTGATTTTCCCAAAATCGAAAAGAGAATGCAGGAAATCATTAAAGCTGATCTGCCTATCATCAGAAAAGAAATTTCCATTGAAGAAGCGAGAAAAATGTTTAGGAATAACCCCTATAAGCTCGACTGGATTGATCAAATCGCCCTTCGGCAAGCTCAGGGTAAAAAAGAAGAGGTTTCGGTTTACTGGACCGGGGAACCTAATCAGAAGGGTTCTGACGTTGATC
>Ga0154676_110_pt34 | contig 9658 bp, 9 predicted proteins | sample Rifle2008BG13ft_FD_116105 | JGI IMG/M metagenome (GOLD analysis project Ga0154676, IMG submission 116105) | Candidatus Beckwithbacteria bacterium RBG_13_42_9 | reverse complement strand
AGAAAATAAATTTCGGTGGATCTGATTTAGATAGCTCTCAGGAGTTCTTTAAGCTGCGCTGGGGAGGAAGAAATAAACCTGTCTACCTGCTTTCAAACAATCCCCAAAAAGCCAAAAGACGATGGCAGTTAGAGAAAGTGACGAAATTAATTATTAAATATTTGCCGCTATCTTTTTTAGAGTTTTTAAGCAATCTTGCATATTGTCTCTATTAGTTATGAGAATCCTAACAATCCAAGCATCATATTTTCCCATGATTGGGGGAGCGGAGATTTTTCACCAGAAAACGGCTGAATGGATGGTAAAACAGCGGCACCAGGTGGATGTTGTTACCTGTATTTGGGATAAGCCGGATGTGAAGCGGAAATCCTGGAAAAGAAATCAAGAGATAATTAGTGGAGTCAGCATTTTCCGGGTTAAACCTTGGTTTTACATTCACTATCTTAAGTCAATTGGTTCAATCTGGCCGCTCTATTGCCAATCGCTTCAATTAATTAAACTGAAAAAATATGATCTCATTCACGCTCATATTTTTCCAGCTTCAATAGTGGGAGCATTGTTGAAAAAGGCGACCGGTCTGCCTTTAATAATTACGGTTCAAGGGGGCGATATGGCTGATTATGCTGAAACCGGAAGTAATTTTAGTTTTTTCATAAAACCAATTATTAGCCGAGCTCTAAAGAAAGCTGATTTAGTGCACACGGTTAGTGATCAACTAAAAAGAGACGTGAAAAAAATAGGAGCAATGAATATAAGAGTTATTCCTAATGGAGTAGATAGTTTATTATTTAAGCCAAGAAATAAGATAAAATTGAGAAAAGTATTAGGATTGGAATCTGGCAAATTCATTATAATAAGTCACTCGCGTCTAACTCCGAAGAATGGTCTTGATATTCTGATCAAAGCTATTTCTCGGTCAAAAAGCAAGGAAAATGTTTTGCTTCTATTAGTAGGCAATGGTGAGCAAGAGTCAGATCTAAGACGATTGACAAATCAATTATGTCTTCAAAAACAGGTAAGATTTTATGGATACCAGCCTAAAGAGATGGTGGCTAAATTATTAGCCACCGCTGATATTTTTGTCCGTCCTTCCCGCCAAGAAGGATTTGGCATCTCTTTTTTAGAAGCCATGGCTAGCGGTATTCCGGTTATCGGCACCGAAATTGGCGGAATAACAGACTTTATTAAGGATGGTCAAAACGGTTTGTTAATTAAAAAAGCTGTGGTAGGGGAGTTAATAAACAAAATTGAATATTTACAAGCAAATAAAAATTTACAGCAGGTTTTGGGTAAAAATAGCCGATTGACAGCCCAGAAATATTCTTGGTCAAAAATCTGTTCTCATATAGAATCTCAATATCAGAGCATTCTAAATAAAAATATGTATGGAAAATAAAATTGTTATTATCGGAGCTGGCCCGGCGGGCTTAACTGTCGGTTACGAATTAAAGAAAAGAAATCAAAGATTTTATATCCTAGAAAAAGATAGTTTTATTGGCGGCATTGCTAGAACTATAAAGTATAAGGGTTTTAGGTTTGATATCGGTGGACATCGGTTTTTTACTAAAGATCCAAAAATTGAAAGGATTTGGAAAACTTTATTGCCGCCAGAAAATTGGCTAAAAAGGCAGAGATTATCCAGGATTTATTATGATCGATTTTTTTTCGATTATCCCTTACGACTAGGGAATGTGGTTAGGGGATTGGGGGTTAAAAGATCGGCAGCGATAACTTTGAGTTATCTCAACTCCAGATTGTTTCCGATTAAAGATGAGAGGACCTTTGAAGACTGGATTGTTAATCGTTTTGGTCGGCATCTTTATCGGACGTTTTTTAAGACATATACTGAAAAACTATGGGGGGTTGATTGTAATCAGATTCAAGCTCAGTGGGCTGCGCAAAGAATCCGCGGTCTCTCTTTTTTCTCAGCGGTCAAGGATGCCATTTGTAGTCAGTTAAGGATGAACCATTCCTCGGTAATCAAAACTTTGATTACCGAGTTTTCTTATCCTAAATTAGGGCCAGGGATGCTATGGGAGGCGATGATGAAAAAAATTGAAGACGGAAAGATAGGACGAGTGAATTTAAATACTCAAGTGGTTAAGCTTATCCTGAATAAAAAGGGGAATAAAATTACCAAAGTGGTCATTAAAGATAAGCAAGGAATGGAGAAAATAGTTAGAACATCAGCTGTTTTTTCATCAATGCCAATTAGTCAGTTAATTCCTTCTCTTTATCCTTCCGCTCCACACGGAGTAATTGAAGCCAGTCAAAAATTACATTATCGAGATTTTATTTTGGTAGCTTTAATGTTTAAAATAAAAAACAATTTTCCTGATAACTGGATTTACATTCATGCACCTGAAGTAAAAATAGGCCGGGTGCAAAATTTCAAAAATTGGAGCCCCTTTTTGGTTCCCAATAATCAGTTTGTCTCCTTAGGTTTGGAGTATTTTTGCACCAGAGGTGATTTACTATGGAATCAAGCTGATTCCCAATTAAAAAAGCTGGCTAAAAAAGAATTGATAATGACGGGATTGCTAGAGCCAGGTAAAAAAAATATCGATGGCAAAGTTGTGCGGGTTCCTAAAGCCTACCCTGTTTATGATCAAGATTATAAGATAGTCATGCCAATAGTAAGACACTATCTTCAACAAATTAAGAATCTTTATCCAATCGGCAGGAATGGTATGCATAAATACAATAACATGGATCACTCGATGTTAACGGCAATTCTATCGGTGAAGAATTTTTATGGAGCCAAGCATGATATTTGGCGAGTGAACACCGAAAAAAAATATCACGAAGAGAAACACGAGTATTAAGACTTAAGAATTAACAAAAAATTTTGTTTCTGAAAAAGGCGATGAAAATTTTACTAACAACCTCAATCTTTCCGCCAGATATTGGGGGCCCAGCTACTTACGTTGATAAATTAGCGGAGAAATTAGCGCCAAACCACCAAGTGGAAGTAGTAACTTTTAGCGATCAAAAGATATCTGATAGGCCCTTCAAGGTCTATAAAGTAGGAATCAAGGGGAATTCAATCTTACGACAGTGGCATTTATTCAGGACAGTTTATCGTCAAGCTAAGAACGTAGATATTATTTATAGCCAAGGAGCGATGGTAGTTGGTTTAATGTCTGTTTTAGTTGGCAAACTTTTAAAGAAAAAAATTATTATTAAATTTGTGGGTGATGAAGTTTGGGAAAGAGCTCAAACGGACAAAATTTTCCCTGTTTCCTTAAAAACCTTTTACCACAAAAGCCCTGCAGGGGGATATAAATTTCTTAGTTGGTTGCAAAAACTAAGTATGCAATTAACAATACAGATTATTACCCCTTCAAAGGAATTAAAGAGATTTCTTATTAATATTTATGGAATATCTGCTGCTAAAATTAGTGTCATCCCAAATGCAGCCGAGGGGCAAATCTTTAAGGCAGCAAAAATAAAAAATCAACTCATTTTCGCAGGCAGGTTAGTACCCTGGAAATATGTAGGAGATATTATTCGGGCAGTGGCTTTAGCTCAAAGAAAAAATCCGTGGCGTTTGGTCATTGTTGGGAAAGGGCCAGAAAAAAAACGCTTAATCCAGTTATCCAAAAACTTACAAGTTAACTGGGTATACTTTGCTGGGGCATTATCGCATAAACAAACGCTACGAAAAATTAGCCAGTCCCAAATCCTACTCCTTTATTCTAGCTATGAGGGGTTGCCTCATGTACTCATCGAGGCTATGCTAAGTAAAACTGCCATAGTTGCTAGCGACATTTCAATTAATAGAGAAGTTTTAGAGAACGGTAAATTAGGTAGATTGGTTGGGCTATCCGAACCAGAGGCTTTAGCAGAAGCCATAATTAAAGGATGCACCAGGGGAATGATTGATAAAGCCGAGGAAATCGCCAAGCAAAAATATTCTTGGGATAATCATCTTCGCTTGTTATTAAAAATAATGTCAGTCCAGAGAAGAAAATAAAAGCATGAGATTCAAAAAAATTTTGGCAAGCAACCTTCCCCTGTTTATAATTTTTGTTGTCTCAGTGACGATATTGATTATCAAAACATGCTATCTTATAAAAGATTATCGTTTTATGCCTTTTGGTTTTGACTCTCCGCGCATTATCGGTTACACCCAACAACTGCTGCAATTTAAAACTTTGGATCCTGATGCTTCATATCGTTATGGCTTACCTTTATTTGCCGGTTTTTTTGTGAAGACATTATCTTTATTGCCATCGCAAACATTTATCATTCCTCTTTGGGTGATTAATGTCGGGCGAGGTTTACTTCTGACGTTAACTGCCTGGTACCTAACTAAGAACAAAAGGGTAGCAGTTTTGAGTCTCGCTTTGTATTCCAGCTATGCCGAAGGAGCATTAGTTAATGACTCTTATTTTATGAATTTAGTTATTGCCCCTCTAAGGTTGTTATTTTTGTTTATTTTTACTAATCCATATTTAAAGGCTTGGCAAAAATCGTTGACTTTATTAATCTATAGTTTTTTAGTAATCTATGGCAACTTAACCTACCCAATTATTTCTTTGCCTATCGACGTAATTACGATTGTTTATATTTTTTATCTTTTGATAAATACTGTCTATCTCCGTAAGCGGTTTGTGCTAATCATTCTTATCCAGCTAGTAGCTTACGCTCTAATCTTTGGTATTTATCGGCAAGGGGTCGGCCATCCGATACCTATTAACAAGTATTTTGAATATATTTATGCCCTAAACTTCTTAGGGCTTAATCATTGGCTAGTAGCTAAAACGGTTTTAAATTTTGTAGCTTTTGAGATTCTTATTTTGATTTTATTAATTATAAATCCCAAACTTTTTCGGGAAAGAAAGATTTATTTATTTAAACTTTTATGGCTTAGGTCGATTATATTTAGAATTTGGCAAAATCTTAATAAATTTTTAGTCGGAATTGGGATAGCAGTTTTTTTACTAAATGGAATTAATCAGCTTGCTTTGCCCTTGGATATTTTTTCCAGCTTCTTATCATTGCCGGGGATTAATTTAGTTAGTAATTGGTGGATTGTAGCCTTGATACTAGGAATTTCTGAGGTGGGAAAGAAGACCAGCCAAAGACAATTACCATTTAAGTTTATGTTCTTAATCCTGAGCGGCTATATTATTTTATATCTTTTATTTTCGGAGGATATGGTGATGAAGATTATAAGGAATAAACGTTTTGTTGTTTTTTTCCTGCCTTATATTTTTATCATTTTTAGCTTTGGTCTCTTAAGACTTAAGGAGTCTTTATTTTTAACTCTGTCTAGTCTTTTTATTATCTTATCGCTAGTCAGTAGTTGGCGAGAAATAAAACGTTATTTTCAACTTCCGGCCAGGCAAAGTACTTTAAAGGCTATGGATTGGTTTTCTAAGCAACCCGACCATACCAATGTCCTTTTCTACGCCACTTATTCCATTGCCCCAAATTTAGCTGGACATGAGAAGTATTATGGTTTGTACTTTTCAAGCTCACAAATTCCCTACAAAGATCAACGCTTACTAGGCAAGTGTTTTGAAAGAGAAAAGATTTGTACCCAAAACTATGTTGATTATATTAACAAGAACAAAGTCAAATATTTGGTTTTAGAGTATGGTCAGGGGAACTATATTTTTGAAAGCCTATCTCAGCTAGGAGAAGTCATTTATGACTCTGGCGTACGAATTGTGAAAATATTATGAAAGCATTGACAATTACTAGTTTAATATTTTGCTTACTTGGCTTCACTTTTGTTTTAATTTTGGAGAGCTATACTTATCCTGGATTTTGGCAGAATAATTTTTTTGTCTCCTTTGCGGTACTGGTTTACGCCACCCTGGGAATCAGCAGTTTTATTACTTTGTATGCTGTTAAGAAATACCAAAGTGAAACCGCAAAAATAATTTTTTCCCTTACCCTGCCGGCGATTTATTTGTTGTTATGGATTACTACGATTTTTAATAAAGGACTAGTAGTTGTTTCTGATGGTAATTTAGAAATATTATACGGCTGGTATCATTTTGACATAAGAGTAATCAATCAGGCTCAAAGATTGATCCCGCCATTTTTTGCCGTAATTGCAATTTTATTTTTCCGGGACATTTTCTCGCTAATTAAGGTAGCCTTAGCAATTGCTGGAGTTTTGCTTCGCTGGGGTGGTTTTATAATTTTTAATATCTGGCAATATTTCAAAGTGCCTCAGCATAAAAATCAAGCTTTAAATTTATTGAAATATTGGGACATGGCTTTATTTTTCATTAGTTTGCTATTTTTTTGGCATCAACAATCAATATTTCCTAACAAATCGCCTGATATACAATTCATAATCAGAATAATGGGTGGGTATACAGCTTTAGGCATGGTAATTAAACAGAAGAAAAAGGTTACTCTTCCCTTGATTGGGAGTGTTTTTATCTGGGCCCTCATAAGCTTCTTTCATTTTCATAAGATTTTTATATCAATACGAGCCTTTCTTTTAATGTCCGTACTGCCATTAGTTTTCATGATTGGTCTTTATCTACTAAGACCTGGGAGAACAAAGCATGATTGACAAGCCAAATCCAGAAATAAGAGTTTTGATTTTAAGTTTAGACAAAGCTTTACTTAATCAGAACGGCGAGGGTGACACCTTAATTCGTTTTCAGGAATACCAGAAAGCTTGCAAATATTTTGGCGTCCTGATTCCTACTACTACCATTATCCCTAAACTTCATAAAGTAGATAAAGTAAAGTTAATTCCCAATTATGGGAAGTTGCCCTTCTTGGCTTATTGGCAGTTATACAAGACTGCTGAAAGAATTTGTCAAGAAAAGTTAATTAATCTAGTTGTAACCAATGATGCAATTTTGGGAGCTTTAGCTATTTGGTTGCGGTCCAGGTTTCCAATTAAGGTTCAGATTAACATTTTTGGTTTAGAGATTGTAAATTCCCAATGGCTTAAAGAAAGACCACAAAATATCTTTCTCAAATGGATTCAAGAGTGGGCTATTATCCGGGCCGATGGTTTGCGGACCGATAATCTTGAAGATAAGCGACTTTTAACAGGTTGTTATAGCGTAGCTCCTCAAAAGATCGTAGTTATTCCCGTATCTCCCAGTTTAGAGCGGCAAAAAGCTTTTATGTTCGCCAAAATCGATAAACTATTTAAAAAAAGCTTAGCCGGACATAAAAAAATGATTTTAGCTGTCGGCAGTTTGGTCAAAGCCAAGGATTATCTAACTTTAATTAAAGCCATGTGGATGCTTAAACAAAGGAAATTTGATATTAGACTGATAATCGTCGGTGAAGGTCCAGAAAGAGAAAAAATGGAACAGAGCATTGCCGAATACCAGTTAAATAATGCTGTTAACCTAGTAGGTTCTCTACCTTATCAAAAAATGCCGTTGATTTTTGCCGCCGCCGACCTTTTCGTTATCAGTTCTACCCATGAAGGATTGCCTAGGTCTTTGATGGAGGCCGCACTAGTAGGAAAACCAATTGTAAGCACTGATGTAGGTGGAGTTAAAGCCCTGATTAAAAATAGACAATCAGGTTTGCTAGTAAAGCAAAAGAATCCCAGTCATTTAGCCGCAGCAATTGAGGAGTTGTTAGCAGATGAAGAAAAAGCAGAGAGATTGGGAAGAAGCGTCAAAAAAGAAGCAAAACGCCTACTGGATTTTAATTTGGGGGTAAAAAAACTAGTTCGATCTTGGCGGGAGCTACTAAATAGTGACAAACAGTAAATTAGTTTTTATTTTACCAGAGCTAGACACGCAAACAAGCAATCATTATTGGCATATTTATGAATTGCTTCAGGAAATAGGTAAAAATATAGACGTTTTTTTATTTGCTGAGCAAGGCAAATTTGTTCCCAAGAAGGGAACAATTAAGAAAATTTATATACAAAAATTTCACTGTTTGCCAATAAGATTGATGGAAAGATGGGTAGTATTTTTATTTCTTAATTTTCAAGGATATAGGGTTTTTTACGTTCACCAATCAATTATGAGTTCGATCATAGTTTCTGTGCTGGGCCATCTTTTTGGAGCCAAAACATTTTTTTGGCATTGTGGTAAGATTCATATCTATGAGAAAGAGTTGGGAAGGAAAAACTGGCTGTTTCGTCTTAATCTCAAACTCATTGATTATTTGGTGACGGCTCCATTAGAAATGAAGAAGTACTATCAAAAAAATTTTGCCGTTCCGGCTAGAAAAATAAAGCTATTTCCTGGTTGGGTTAATATTCAACGGTTTAGGAAAGTCGATCAGGGAAAAGTTAATTATCTAAGAAAGAAGCTCGGGTTAGGGAATAAAAAGGTTATTCTTTTTGTTCATTGGTTGTCTCCAAGAAAAGGCAGTCGGAATTTAGTCGAGATTGTTACCCAAGCCCTACAAAAGAGAAATGATTTATTTTTCGTGATCGTTGGTATCGGTCCAGATTTTCAGTGGTTAAAAAGAGAATTGGCTAAAAGAAATCTTTTAAAATCGGTTTGGATGGTAGGGGCGATTCCAAATCAGAAAATTCCCTTATACCTTAGGATGGCTGACGTTTTCATATTACCTTCCCAAGAAGAAGAGTTAGGTCGGGTTCATTTGGAGGCAATGGCAGCAGAGGTTCCTATTGTGGCTTTTGCTACCGAAGGCTCGAGGGGCTTGCTATCTAAGGCTCAAAAAAGGTTAATGATAGCCAAGGGCAATATCAAGGAATTTATAGAAGCGATGGAGAAAGCCCTGAGAAAAAAAGAATTTTTTATAAAGCTTGGGCAAAAACAGGTCCGACAGTATTCAATTAAAAATGGGACTAGTAATTTTTTACGATTAATTGGGAAGAGCCATGAAACTAGAGTCAATACATCTGTCATTTAACCTATTCAAGACGATCTGGGTAGAAACACTAAGGGGAAAGACCCTTTGCCGGATTTTGATGAACCATTGTTTAGCTCAAATGGAACTATCCGGGGAGATTTTAGACTTAGGTTCAGGATCAGGTTCTGCCAGCTATAATCGATTTATTAAATTCAAAAAACCTTATCGAGTTGTTCGTTCAGATTTCTACAAAAGGGGCAAAAACCTAGTAAGGATTAACTTGGAAAAACCATTTAATCTGGGTCGGAAACGGTTTGATTTCATCATGTGTTTTAATGTTTTAGAACATCTTTACGACTTTAAAAATTTAGTTAGGCAAGCTTACAAAGTTTTAAAAAAAGGAGGATATTTTATTGGAATGACCCCCTTTTCAATTGGCTTCCATCCCGATCCAAATGACTACTTTAGGTATACCCATGCAGCCATATTCCGGATTTTTACAGAGGAAGGATATTCTTGTCAAAAAATAATCTATCTTGGTTTTGGCCCCTTTTCCGTAGCGGTGGATTATTGGGTCGAGGCTTTTCCAAGGGTTTTAAGGCCCTTTTTATTTTGTAGTCATATTTTTGCCGATTTAGTATTAATAAAATATTCCCGTTATTTTCGCATGAGGCACCCACTTGGTCATTTCTATATTTTCAAGAAATCATAAAAAGGAAAAGTCTTATGGATAATCCTAGGATTCAATGGCTGGTAGATAATGTTCGAGGAAAATTAATTTTAGACATAGGATTTATTGGCAAAAAAAGCTCGAATTTAGGTTTGCATGAAGCCATAAAGAAAAAAAATAGAAAAGCCTTGATAGTCGGGATTGATATTAACC
>Ga0154676_121_pt7 | contig 10106 bp, 11 predicted proteins | sample Rifle2008BG13ft_FD_116105 | JGI IMG/M metagenome (GOLD analysis project Ga0154676, IMG submission 116105) | Candidatus Beckwithbacteria bacterium RBG_13_42_9 | reverse complement strand
CGGGTAAACAGGTGCAAGGTTTTTTCTGAGAACCTAAATTACCGCACGGGCAAGGATTCATTGCTGCCGCCAAAAGAAATTGAGCCGGAAATTTCATCGTGCCCGCCGCCCTTGAAACCGTTACCACCCCATCTTCCATGAGTTAGTTATAGTCGATAGTCTAAAAACTATACCCTCCTTACATATTATTATAGTGGAAATCGATGACTCGCTAATGAGGGAAAATGCCTACTCTTTGGGAATTGTTTTATAGAAGATTTTTATATACAGAGGGTCTCGCTTAAACTCAACCTTATCAATTAATTGAAATAGTATGCGTCTGATAATCTGTTTATCTTTTTCGTTTGGACATTCGATAAATTTAGATAATATATCCTCGTATTGCTTCTTCCAGTCAATTGTTTGTGGCGTATTCGCTTGGGCGTTAGTTGATATTACTTCTTTTTGAAGACGTTCAATAACTGGTACGAGTTCTTCTTTATTTCGCTGGTATTCTTCTAAGTTATCTACTCCTTCTTTATATGCTCGAATAACCCTATCAAACTCATCCATCTTGCGTTTAAATTCCAATTGCTTGGATTCAAATATTTCCACGCTATTGTCTGTTTTTACATTGTTTATTTTTTCTAGATAGGCATTTCTCGCTTTTTCGTTAGCCAATTTTAGAACTTCTTTAAGTACGGCGTTATCGACTATTTGTTGTGCCTTTCCATTATGGATACAAGTTCCTGCATGAAGAAATGACCCACAGCCATAACCCCTAAAGAGGTACTTAGTGCCATTTTTAAAAATTCTTCTTGTTTTGATTTGAAACATTGAATAACCACAATAGCCACACTTTAGAAGACCAATTAAAAGTGCCTGCGACATAATTGTACGTCCGCCTACAGTGCCCCTTCTTTTTATTTCTTTTTGTATCTTTTCGTAGTACTCATCTGTCCATACCCTTTTAAATACAGCCTCATGCATAATCCAATTTTCTCTTGGCTGAATCTTTCTTATCCCCCTTCTTACTGGTTTCCATCCAAACCTAACTCGTTTTGCATATACAGGATTCTTTAAGATAACTATAATTGCTGACCTTCCCCATTTTTTACCTTGTGGCGATGAAATTCCCTTGTCGTTTAGGTTTTGGCATATTTTCCAAACTCCAATACCAGCTAAGTAGTCGTGGGCGATTCTGTTTACTATGCCAACTTTGACATCATCCCATTCATAAAATATTTCCAAAACATCGTTGCCGCTACTATCCTTTCCAACTACCTTGTATTTTTTCAGTAAGCCATATGCTAGTGAACCAGCAGGATAACCCCTTTCAATTCTCTTTGGCATACCAATTTTATAGTTTCTTCTTATCTTACTTATATCGAGCTGGGATTTCATATCCGACATTGTTTCTACCATTATTGCTGGGTCATCGTCATAAAAATCAAAACACGAAGGGCATTTTAGAGGTAATGGTTGGGATAAAGAGTATATTTGAACCCCCATTCTTTTAAGTTGTTCCCGAATCATAACACCTGTCCCTCTTGAGCGAGCTAATCTATCGCTATCATTTGTTATCAAAACCTGAAATTTTCCTTCTTGGGCAAGCCTTAAAAATTCTTCTGTGTCCTCGCGGTCAAGATTTTGTCCGCTTTCCCCCTTAGCTAGTGAGGTACCAGCATGTATAAGTCTTATCTCTTTTGAGCATTTTGAACAACGCCCCTTATAATTGGTGATTGCTTCTAGACAATTATTCTGCTGTTCGGGTAAAGACGCTTTTTCTTCAAAAATGCCATTTGTCTTTTTGCCAACTTGAAATTTGGTAGAAACCCTGCCTTGAATCCAGGTGGGAATGATTACAATATCATTTGCCAACTGCAAGCTATTTTTTAGATTAAAATCGTTTGTTGTTTGACTGTTCAATAACATATTTCTTATATATAAATTATCAGCTTATTTCCCCACAATGGCACGTATATTTGGGCTTTGTATCGATAAGATTTCATCAATAACCACCGCCGCAATTTCTTCTCCTAACTTAACTGACAAAATTTCCAAATCTTCCTGTTTTAAATTAGTCTCGACAACAGGGAGTGCCACAATTTCCCTTTTTGCAATAGGCATAGTCTTATGTTCAATCAATAACTTATCTGAACAACCAAGAGCCAGTTTTCTCCGTTTAACTACTGTCGTTTGTTGGTTGAGCTGGCTTTTTCGTGTGTTCATACTTTTAGTTCACTTATAATTAGTAAACTCGCGCTAATTTATTAACCATTAACCCCTTATTGTTAGCTCTATTCCGCTTACCCTTATTCTTCTTTCTACTAATAGAGTTATTGCTATTACTTAGTTGAGTAGTGTTATTGATTTGAGTTTTGTCAATTCCGTAGAAGTAGCCTGTTTTCCTATCGCCTCGTCTTTCAATGATGTTTCCTAGGCGCTTTAAGGCTCGTCTAAAGGTGCTTTCCGATACGTCTAACCAGTTGTATATCTGCTTTGCTCGTTTAGCTTCAAACCAGATGGCATATACTAAGTTTCTTGAGTGTTTGTGATTGATAATGAGGTCGGGAAGGTTAGGTAAGGTTTTTGTTTGTTCTTTGTTTAGACACAAAGTAACTTTTCTGTTTTGACCAATCTTGTTTGATTCGGGTATGTATGTGTAATCACTAATTTCAAACTTCCTATCCATGGCTAACGTGGGTATGTTTAAAGAAGAAACAATCGCTTTAAGTACTGATATGCCGCGTTGTTTTGCTTCTTCTAGCGAAGAAGGCTTGTAAATCTGTATCTCAAGTTTCGGCTCAATTTCTTGGTCAAACTGCTGTTGGGCTGTTTTAAATTCATCCAGCCTTTTATATGTTTTGATATTGCAGTAGCCGTCAATGTAGATATTGCGGATAAGATAGGAGTAGATTTCTTTTTCTGAAAGTCCTTCTGTCTGTAGCTTTGTTTTTCCAACTTTGAATCTCTCGTTTATTTTGTTTAAAGCATCCATCACACTATCAAACGTGTTATGGGGGTGGCGACAACAGATTTCAACGTAGGAATAGTTAATATGGTCGATTAAAAGACGGATGCCATTGTCGTTTAAAAAGGCGATAAACTGCTCAATCCGTTTCTCAGGCAGTCTGCTGTCAATGTGGATGATATTTTTAACATGGTCAAGATAAGCCCAATGCTTGAGTTCCCCTTTAGAGTTGGGTGTTCTAACGTCTAAGGGTGAATATCTGACACCGCCAGTTTTAAAATCAGAATACTTTCTATTGCATTGAGAAATGACAAAGTTAGAGCCAGTCAGGTTTATTAACTTATTAGCAATCGCATTAAGCGGTGTTGTTGGGGAAATATAAAGAGTTGCTTTTACTCTGTGCAGGTAAAAATATTGATGAAATTTGCTGTATTCGGGTTGGTAGTCAAAAAAATTAGTATTCATATTCTGAATACTATTTTCTAAGAAAACGGAAGGATAATATAACCTTTTTAAAGGCTTCTAAATAGAATATGCACTTTACAGGCGGATAAATTGCAGGTTATGAAGTAAGGAGTTTTTTGTATGACTTTATGCCCTTCAATACTTCAATATAAGTAGTGTTATCTTCTTGGTCTTGGTGTGCATTAGCCCATTCATTAGCAATTTGCTCAAGTGTTTTACCATTTTTACCTTTTATTTGCTCCCAATACCAATGTCGATATTTCCTAACATTGGGGACAGTATTGGTTCGTGGTTTGTAGTACGATAACCGCTTATCAGTTTTCATCATTTCTTTAGCCTTCCTAAATTCTTCTTCGACATCTTCGTAGGTTGAAGTCGGCGATACAAAAATTGCGATTCTTTCTAGTGTCGGCCAAGCACTTATTACTGAAAAATCTACAGTCGTTGCTTGAGTTGGCTGGAAAAAAGAATCGTTAACAGCCCCACAAAAAATAGCTTGTTTTATGGGTTCAAGAAAGTAGGGTGGCCTGTTAAACTCATAACAGATTAAATCGCACTCTGCTTCCAGTGTTTCAGGCAACACGTTAGAAGTTTTTATAAAGTCGTAAAACTCAGGGAAAGACTCTTTTATCTCCGTAATCTTTGTATATTTTGACAAGTCAATTTTTACCTTTATATTTTCAAGGAAGCACTCCTTTTCGTAAGAATCAACTTCTTCTTCAAAATCTTCTAAAGAAAAAAGTTTAATGATTTTATATGTTCGACGTATACTTGGGAGCAAATCTAAAAATCTCTGTTTATCAAATAAAAGGGCAAGTTCTTGAAAATAAATATCATTGTCAGAACAAATATCGATTTTTAAATCCTGAAGATAAGCATTATCATTTTTCTTTATTCTCATAATTCTCCATTTTTCAAAATTCTCAACTACTTTTATTCTACTAAAAACGACTGAAGATTACGAACTAATGGGAACAAAAAAGGAGGCTAAGTTACGGGAACCTAGCCTCCTCTGAAAGGAATCTTTGTCTCACTTTTTATTGCGGACTTCCTTTTTTATTTTACCTGTTTCGGGTTTGTTTTCCACTGGGGCAATAACTACCGCTTCCGATAGTTTAGCCTCTGCCTTTCTCGCTTTGCGGTTAGCAAGATATCTCTTATGAGCCTCACGGCATTTTTCGCTTTGTTGATAGCGTCTGCGCGCCTCACGCCCCTTCGAGCTAGCGGCATATACCCGTTGTGATTTTGACCACATTTTTCATCACCTCCAATCTTGTTTTAATTAATAACTATCTTAATTATCAAAACCCACAAGACAGAAGGCACTCCGGCATTTCTAGATAAAACCATGGCAGACGGGGGGTAGTATTGTTAGATTTGTCAAACAGGGTATATTAACCCGCAGGACTCGATGGAAACCAGAAGATTTATCAATATCTCTCTTTACGAAAAAGTTAATCAAGAGGGCGGATAAAAAGTTTATTCAAAACCTATTAAATACTGCATAAGACTCTTTAATTTAAGACTGGTGACTGTTTAAAAAGTCTATGAACTTGAAATTGAGGAAGAGGATTTTAAGTCAAAAAACAATGGAAATCTTTTGTTTTTTATCTGTAATCAAATAGTCATATGAGCTATTATTTACCATATTCGGCTTCAAAATCTCTTGGTATTCTTTCGCTCATTTCCTTAAACTCGTCATTAAGTGGTTTTATATCTACTCCGATTTTTTCTCCCACACCATAAACCAAACGACTTATCGCATTAGAGATTATTTTTATGGGCCCCTTTTTTAATTCTTCCTGTGATTTTCTGTAACTTTCCATGTTGTTAGTATTTATATAATCAGCCATATATTTTGCGTCCTCTTGAAGGATTGTACACGCGATAGAAAGCTCTCTGAATGATTGCTCAAAATCATTTTTAAAGGCTTTTAAACTCACAGGCGTTGACGCAAAAGTAAAATATACAGAACATTTTTTATAAGTCTCCTCGGCATTTTTGTAATTTAGATATGAAGTCGTTGTTGGTACTTTAGTTAAAAGACCATTGGTAGAATAAAAAATCTTTTTTATTGGATAGACGATATCAATCGTCTCTTTATAAAGTTTTAAAAAGTCACCCTGTTGTTGTTCTTTTTCATCTCCCGGAGCGGATTGTGCTGTAGCGGTTGGACTTGGTGAAACAGAAGGTTTATCGCTTTTATCAGTTGTTTTATCTGGTTTAGCTGTAATAAGCCCCAGAAAAATCATTACCCCGATTCCAATTAAAAATATCTTTTTCATAACTCTTTTCTGTTTTAAAGAGTTTAAGAATCAGTCGGGGATAAAAACAGCAAAAGCTCCCCGCCAGCGAGTCTTGCGACCCCGTACCCCTTTCGGAATACGACCAGTTCAGGCATCTGACGAGGAGCTCTCGTCCCTGAACTGGCTTTTATACCATGCTCCTTTTTGGGGGAGTTTAGGTAACAAATTGTGATTATATTTTACGATATTTCTTCCAAAGTATCAACGATTTGAGATATAAAATTGAGAATATATCTTTAAAACGTAAATATCCTGTACCTCAATACATTATCCTTGTTTTTTGGTACAATGTTCCTACAGGCAAATTAAGAGAATTATGTACAAATACAACGAAATTGAAATAACAGAAGACGATTTAAAGAAGATAATATATTTTATTTTAATGAAGTTCCGTGGCGACCCCCTTCATCTTCAGGGTACTTCTGCAAAGCGTGATTTAATAGGTGGGTATATAGAAAGATGGTTTAACAAAATCGCCGAAACAGTTATTTTTGATGATTTGCTTAAAGAAAGAAAATATAAGGTGGTTTCGGACTATTTTTTATACGGCAACGACTCTGATAAAAACGCCCCTGATATTTTAGGATTGAAAACCTCGTCAGGGTTGGACGTCCCATTTTCAAAATATAATAATGGCACTTGGACATCAGTTAGTGGCATGCCCAAAATTGAAGTCAAAGTAGTTAGGCAGGACCAATCTTTATTAGGTGTTCGGGAACCACAGATGACAGATGATTATTATGTGTTTATTGAGTCAAACTTAGAAGGCGATTATCTAACAGCGATTTTTAAAGACGCAGTTTTTGATGATAAGTATTTTCATGAACTTGAAATGAGCAGGGACTATATTCTTCGTGACGAAAATTCTCAAATTTTACCTCACTATAAAATGGAAAGGAGTAAAAAAATAGGAACAATGAGACTGATAGGTACATATTCTAAAGACGAACTTAGAAAGAATACAGTTTTATGTTCAAAAGATGTCTGCCCCTTTTATTTTTCAGATGCTTTAAATGCGGATAGGGTGGTAAAAGCACAAAACGGCACTGAACACTTAGTTATTAGTAGCGATGGAAAAATAGCTTATAGCATTCCTGGCCAAAATGATATTTATCTTCCTTTTTCTATTACCGCCTCGAACGGAGAAATATCAGAATTAAAAATCTTAAAAAGAAACAAAGGTTCGCTGTATATTGAGTCAGATAGAGAATTGATTATCGATGGTTTTAAAACTAAGCCTGGTATTGTAAAAATAGGATTTAAAAAATTTGAAAGAAGCTCTGCGTGGGATGAAAATGTATCATCAAAATTTATGCTTGAAAAATACGGCATTGATTCTACGGCGACATTAATTGCCCTTTTTGACAAAACTATACAAACTATATAGCAAGCGACTGTTGATATTCTTTCACTTCTCCCTTTAATACTTTTACTATCTGTTCTGCGACCGCTTTTATTACAGGGATTGATACAGAATTTCCTATCTGCTTATATAATCTTGAATCAGCTAAATTATCAGGAAGAAGATAGTTGTCTGGGAACCCTTGAAGTCTTGCACATTCTCTTGGAGTTAGCTTCCTAATTCCTTTTTTATCTTTAATTATAGGCACATTATGTCCACCCATGCCCATATTTGCGGTTAATGTCGGACAGACCCCATTTTTGTTTTCCCTGACATATTTTCTTCGCCACTGGTAAACCTTTCCCTCTATTCTTACATCATTTTTAATCCGTTCATATAAAGGTTTACCATTATAATAATATTTCTCATCAACATCTTTTTCCAATACATCAGCAACATGAGTTTTCAGTTCCGTTTTATCGGGAAATGAGAATTTATCAATCAACTCTTTTGACTTGAAGCCAACAATATAAATTCTTTCTCTATTTTGAGGAACATTTCCGTAGTCTTTGGTGTTTAATATGGCATCTTTTGTGTAATATCCCAAATCACTTAACGTCTGTGATATTATTCGGAAAGTTCTGCCTTTGTCATGACCTTTTAAATTCTTAACGTTTTCCAATAGGAATCCTATTGGTTTTGCCTCATCAATAATTCGTGCAATTTCAAAAAATAAATCACCCCTGCCCTTTTTATCATTGAAACCATGTCTATATCCTGCAATTGAAAAAGCCTGACAGGGAAAACCAGCAAGTATAAAATCAAACTTTGGAAGCTCCTTTGTTTTTATTTTCCTAATATCTTCAACAGTTAGTCTAGTCGAGTCAAAATTTAAATCATATGTATTTTTACAAAATTTGTCGAAATCATTGGCGAATACAGTCTTAAAGTCGTATTCCTCAAAACCCAACCTTATACCCCCTATGCCGGCAAACAAATCCAATGTTTTATATATCTTTTTATTGTTTTTCATAGGCTTTCCTAAAAGTTATGTAGCATTTATTTATATCTTTTTTCAATTCATGTTCCCAAAATCTTATAACAGATATTCCTTTATTATTTAATTCCATGTTAATTTTTTTGTCTCTCAGTATGTTGTTATTGATTTTAACGTCCCAATATTTATTTTTTGTTTTAGGCTTTACAAAACAAATTGGACATTTGTGCCAAAAACACCCATCAATAAAAACAGCAATTTTTTTCTTAGAAAAATACAGGTCTGGTTTTCCTATTATTTTACTGTTTATTTTATAGCCCTTGAAGCCTTTCCCCCAAACATATTTTCTGAAATTCAGCTCAACCTTAGTATTTCTACTTTTTATGTGGGACATACATAAACATCTTTGCTCTTTAGTTAAATTATCCATTTGCTCGATTTTCCTTTATAAATTTATCTAACGAGTTTCTAGAAATTCTGTATCCTTTTCCTAGTTTTACCGCCTCCATCTTGCCCGACTTAATGTAATTTAAAATCGTCTGCCAATGCACCTGAAGAAGCCCTGCTACCTGTTCTACAGTTAAAAATTCGTTGTTATCCATATGATTTTATGCTATAAATAATTATAAGCATTTATAAATGAAAAAAGCAACAGCTAAATACGATTATGAGTAAAATTGGAAGAAATGCTCTATGCCCTTGTGGCAGTGGGAAAAAATATAAAAAGTGTTGCATGATAAAAGAACCAGTAGAAAGGTTAGTACCCACAAAAGATGTAAAAACAGTTATTAACGATTTGTATGGGGCGCTTTTTAGCTTTAATAAAGAGTTAAAAGATGTTGTAGATGATATTTTTAAGAAAAAATGTAAAGCAGATGAACCAAAAACCGCATTTGCATCATTTACTTTAGGAAAAGCCTACAAAACACACGAGGCAATAATGATTTTGTGTTCTGAGGGTTATGGTGAAGATGCCGCAATACTAGTAAGGTCGCTTTTTGAACTACTAATAACTCTGCTTTATATCCTAAAGGACACCACAGATAAACGAGCCAACAGATATTATGCTTATGACTGGATTCTTCGCAAAAAGATGTTTGATTATGCAAAAACTAAACCAGAAATTGCAAAAGAAATGCAGGATAGAGCAACTAATCCTAAAGCAGGTGACACAAATATTGAAGAAGTAATGAAACAAGCCAAGGTCGTTCAAGAAAAATATAAATATAACAACAGAGGTTGGTCAGATAAATCAATTTATGATATGGCATTAGAAATAGGACGTATGGATAATTACAAGACAGTTTATGCTTTGCAATCTCAAATAGCCCACTCAGCGGTTAGGGTAATGAATGATTATGTTAAAGACAGTGGCTCAGGCCTAAATATTATGGTTGGTCCTGGTCTAAACTGGATTGAAAACGATTTGGTTGCGTTATTTGATTTCTATTATTCAATTGTTGGTGAGTGCGACAAATTATTCCAGTTTGGTTTTGATAAGAAACTAGACGATATTGCCAAACGTTATCTATCTTATGTGGGGGAAATTAACAATAAAACTTAATATGAAACAACCACCAAGAGGAGCAATTTTTGAGACCATAGAAATGACTAAAGTCGACTTCTTTCAGGCATCGCTAAATAAGTTACATGATGATGTAGGAACGATTCTTAAACTACTAGAAGAACACAATAAACAATCTGCTCGTAAAGTGGGTTTCTGGGCAAGCATGCGGTTGATTATGCCAATTATTGAAGCAGTGGCTCATGTAGCAGGAGAAACGCCTCAAGAATTTCTTAAAAATCACCTAGAAATTACTACTCCTTATTTAACTTGGGATTTATTCAGACATTCGCTCATTCATGGCGACTATATGCAACATGCTAAATATCAAACTAAAGAGGTTGGTTGGGGTATTGCATTTATCGGAGTGGGACATGTTATTACCAGCGGACACATCGGCATTGACGCTATACACCTTTATAACAAACTCAGTGAATTTTTAACCGCTGAAGTGGCAAAGAATGACCAAGTAAAAGTAC
>Ga0154676_120_pt9 | contig 10230 bp, 16 predicted proteins | sample Rifle2008BG13ft_FD_116105 | JGI IMG/M metagenome (GOLD analysis project Ga0154676, IMG submission 116105) | Candidatus Beckwithbacteria bacterium RBG_13_42_9 | reverse complement strand
CAAGATTGGAAAAGCAAGCTCCAAGAAGTGGTTCAAGCCAAAAAAGGCGCCTCGCCAATCTACGCTCTTTTAAAAGCCGAGGGTCCGGATCATGACCGCCAATTTACAATCACAGTTTCTTTTTTTGACAAACAACAAGCTGTTGGTCGGGGAAAGTCTAAACAAGCCGCCGAGCAGGCGGCCGCCCAAAAGGCGCTTGAGAAATTACTAAGCAAGAAGTAAAATACCTTCTGTCGTTATTTATTCCGCCTTCGCGAAAAACCGTGGGCCTTTGGCCCATGGATGAATAGCGAAGTTGGAGGTCAAACTTTCTTCGCTTCGGCGGATTTCAGCTCGAGACCGAAGCAAAGATTGACCTTGAAAGGAAGAATCTGTGGGTTATAACCCACAGAGCTTCAATAAGGAGCGAGAAATGCTAAAAATTAAACTCTTTAGGCTTGGTAAAAAGAAGCAACCAAGATATCGCATTGTCGTGGCTGAAAGGCGAGATCGCTGTGGGGGCAAATATGTCAGCCTGCTTGGAACATACAATCCCCTCGCTCAGCCGGCAGAAATAAAATTAGATCTTAAGAAATACCAAGAGTGGTTAACTAAAGGAGCCCAACCTACGGCGACGGTCAAATCTCTCTATCAAAAAGCTCAGAAAAAATCATGAAAGATTTGCTTGACTACCTCGTTAAAGCCTTAGTCGATAAACCGGAAGAGGTGAAAATCGGCGAAGTTAACAATAGTCCCGGAAACACTGTTTTGACGCTTCACGTTGCTCAGGCCGATATGGGTAAAATTATCGGTAAACAAGGCAAGATCATTCGTGCCCTAAGATTGCTCTTAAAGGTAAAAGGAATAAAGACCGGCCAATATGCTCGTTTAGAACTGGCCGAAGAATCAAGTCCGGATTCATTAGGGTGATAGGGGAGGCGTAAAAATATTTTGTTTACCCACAGTGGCTGTCGGTTCTACGGCTTGATAAAAAACAAATTCGCTTAATCTTTTTGCAATTTTGGTTTCTTCTGCCGTTAACTCAACTAAAGGATCAGCGACTGCCCCTAAGCTGGTTGGTGGTTTTTGGTAAAAGACTTTCACGGTTAAGCCAATTTTAGCCGGACCGGATCCAGAACGAACTCCCGGTTGATTATCTGGCAAGCTTAAGCTGAGTTTCTCAATCTTCATAATCGGCGTCGTTTTCTCTAGCTCAGTAATAAAGACTCCCAGTTGAGACAGAGTCCCTTCAATCGTAAAATCAATCGTAAAATCCTTTAGAGTCGGCACTGCTGATCCGGCTCGACTTCTTTCCAGGCTTAGATTTTCGGTTTCATCTGTCAATTCCTCAATTTTGCCTGGGTTGATCGTAATTCCAGAAAGAATCACCTTTTCTTTGTGGGCTAGCTTAGATAAAGACAATAATAAATTTAGGGCTGGTTTATAAGAAGGTAAGACATTCTCCACAGCCACAACTTGTTGCTGAAGAGCTGCTTGATTAGTTTCTTCTAAGAAACTCAGCTTTTTCTTCAAATTTGAAACCTTCTGCTGGTTCTCCTGAATAGTTAGTTGTTGACTAACCAGAACATTCAAAAGGCGTCCCCCAAATAAGGCCGAACCCAAAACAACAATTATGACCACGGCCAAAGGAACCAACTTCTCCCGCCATTTAGGATTAAGCTGAAATGTTTTTTTATCTGTTTTTTCCATGTTTATTCCGCCTTAGCCGTTAATTCTAGGATGATACCAAACCCATAGCCACCACTAGCTCCTAAATTTAAAGACTCTATTTTGGCCAAATTCAGCTGTACTTCCGGGGTAACATTGGCCCGATTTAGGTTGATTAAAAGCCTCTTAAAGGTTAAAAAATCGCTTACTTCACCACTAAAATTTATTTTCCCGTCTTCGTTGACCGAGAATCCCCTAACTGAAACGCCGGGTGGCAAAAGAGCAAAAACCGCTTCAACTAGCTGTTGATTTTTGCGCTGAGAGGCCAGTATCGGAACCAAAGCATTAAGTTTGGTTTTGACAAAGGTATATTTTGCTTCAGTTGTTGATTGTTTTTGAATTTGCGAAGAAATATTTTGGATTTGCTTCTCTAAATCTTTTTTTTGATTCTCTAAATATAATGAATAAGCAAAGGTTCCGCCAATCAATAAAATATACAAGCCCAAAATTACAAAGGCACTTCCTTGGATAAGGAGTAAACGTTTAGCCTGTTTTTGATATTCGGTTTGTCTCTTAGCTAGAAAATTGAGTCCAGTTTCTAACATGTTTACTTTAGTTCTCTAATTGCTAAACCAACGGCGGTCGTAAATCTGGCGCCCACTTGGATTAGGGGTTCTGGAAAATGTTCAGTTTTGACAAAAGCATAAAAAGGATCCCCTAAAAGCACCTCTATTCCTAGTTCCCCGGCAAGATAGCTGCTCAGCCCAGGCATCAAAGCTGACCCCCCGGTGAGGATTGCCTTTTTAAGGGGACTATCGGGATACCTTTGGTGAATAAAGACTAGGCCGCGTTGGATTTGAGTGACAATAATTTTCAACGGTTCCAGAATTGCTTGAGCCACTTTTCCTTCTAGTTGCGTCTCATCTAACCCATAAGCTCTTTTATACTGTTCTGCTTGCATTAAAGATAAAGACAAATTGGTGGCCACCGCCCTAGTTAAGGTTTCACCACCGCTGTTAATCGAATTGACTTGCTTAAGAGACCCTTCTAAAACCACGGCGACATCGGTGGAACTCTGACCGATATCGATGATCACCCCAGAATCTCCCAGCTGATAGAAAATAACTCTTAAAATAGCGAGCAGCTCTGTCTCCAGGGCTAGGGGAGTTAAGCCGGCCAAACCCATGATCTTTTCCAATCTTTCCACGGCTTTTTTCTGGGCGGCTACCAACAAAACTTCCATTTTGGCGCTTTCAGCTCCCTTTGGTGGAATTTTTAAAATAACCTGTTCAATTTGTACTTGATCCAGGGGAATGGGAATATACTGTTCTGCCTCAAACTTCATGGCCGTTTCTAATTCCGTTTCGTTTAAGGGAGGCAATTCCAGAACTCGAGAAAAAACCTGTGATTCGGGTAGGGCAACGACAACATTCTTAGTGCTTACCCGCGCATCTGAAGCTAATTTTTTAATCGTCTCGGCAATGAGAATTTGATCCCTTTCAATCTCTGAATTTAAACTAGCCGGCGTTGGCGTTTCACCAAATGCTTTTAATTGATAGCCTTGAGTTGTTTTTTCAACCTCGATGATCTTAATTGAAGAGGGGGATAAATCTAAACCAAAAAGGGCAGGCATGTTGTAAATAAAAAGCTATTTTCTCTTATTCGTATATTATTTAAAATTTGTCCCGGTGGCCACCGGGATTCGCGATTACTACTTTGTTAAAGTTGAACCAGAAAATAAAACATAATCAAAAATGTCCGGCCATGATTCGACTGTCTTGGTCACTTCGACTGATTTGGTCTCGCCCGTATTAGTAGTGACAGTAGAAACCATTTGGTATTCTTGAATCGGGAGTTCACCATTTCCGGCTACCACGGCCACTGTGGCTTTATTGTAGAAAACACGTATACGGAGTACGACGTCATGGGTCGCATGGGCTTCATCCCCATCAATGTCGGTAAAATTAACTTCCTGCAAATAGGGATCAGTACCAGCTTGAATCGCCGGATCGCTAGTGGTAAAACCATTAATTGCATCCAAACCAGCACAAGCATTGTACAAATAACGATAGGGAACAATTGCTCCATTCACATCTTTTAACCGCAATACTTCTATTGAAGCCGGTGCCTGAGCCTCACCTTCCTGGCAAGTCCCAGGATTTTGCAAGGTATCATTTTTATCAACCCAGGAAATTTTCACACTCGTCGCCGTGCCACCTGCCAAAGGCACCTCCATAGTTTCATTAGCTTCCAAAGTAATTCTTTGATCATTTTTGCTAGTTACATTAACTTGAGCCGTCAAGTCACCGACATTGACATTCGTCGCTCCTGCCGTGATGGTCGACTGCTTTAGAATTTCCTCTATTCCAGCCTCAGCCGCATTAAAAGCACGGATACTTTTTTCTTCTGTTTCGGTCACAGAAATACTGGTCAGTGACTGGGAAACAATCGCCAGGCCTACGGTTAAACCAATGGCCAAAATCAGAACCATAATTAAACCAATCTGGCCTTTTTGGAGAAAACAGTATTTTAATTTCATCCTTAAAACCCTCGCCTCCCGCTAAAAACTTATTCCAATACAAAAATTAACAGCTAGCGCATTTACTTTGCTTACATCAGTTTAACGAGAGTATTTAGTGCTGTCAATCAATAATTCCTTAAAGAAACGGTGGCCTTAAAAATAGATGAAGCGCCTTCGATTGTCGTATCCGAAGAAGTTAAAGTAAATTGGAAGCTCGTATTTGGCGGCACACCCCGACCCCCAACTGTACAGCTAAAAAGACAGTTTGAGGCACCGGTGCTGACTAAGTTAGCTGAATTAGAACTAATGGCACCGTTGGCGCAACTATAAATAGTTTGCCGGCCATCCTGGTTAATAATCGTCAAAGTAGTACCACCACAGGTCATACTTTTAGCGTTTCTAATTCGGGAACTCATTACTTCCAAAACGTGATTACCATTTTGTTTAAGTGTGTTTAAGGCATCACTTTTCCGACTACCCCTTAAAATTGAAAGCAAAAGACCAACGGTAGCCATCATAATAATCCCGACCAAGCTAATAATCACCAATAGTTCGATCAGGGTAAAGCCAAATTGTAATTTTAAACTTTTATCTTTTTTCATTCCCATTGCCCCAAAATCGTCGTTGAGATTACCTGATGAGTTCCCTTAACATCACTCCAACTCACAGTTACCACCCCGGTAACCCGGTCATCATTGGGCGGAGCGCCTACTGTGACCGTCGTGATCCTGGTAAATGTTCCCCCGTCTAAATTTTCTTGCTGAGGAGTGGTATGGGCTAGCACAAAAGTATTCCAGTCACTACTCGTATCTCGAGAAATCCTGACATTTTCGATGCCTTCTTCAAGGTAGTGCAGGGCTTGAGCCTTTTGCTTAACGAACTGGGCATTATTAAGCGTAATTACCATCGTCGCCGCTATCGCAGTCAAGATAAACCCGGCTACAGCCAAGGCAATTAAGACTTCTAGAATGGTTTGGCCCCTTTGATAATTTTTCATCTTTACTTTATCTCTCCAGTAACGGTAATAATTACGCTTTGGGTTTCGCTAGTACTCTGATAAACATACTGCAGGGTTAAGTCTGCAGTTAAATCAGTGCCTTCTTGACCTGTTTTAAATAAGATTTGGCAGGGAGCCGATTGGAGCCTAACGCTATTGGGAAGATTAATAGTCTCTATGTTTACTTGACCCTCATCGCAATCAGCAGCCAGCTGGTAATTATCGAGGTTAAAACTAACTAAATAGCCGGTAAAGTTGGTACAACCAGTCAGGGGTCGTTTACCGGCTTGGGCCCTGCTTTGAGCTGCCCAAAGATTGGTCCGCAAAGTCCTTAAGGCCAAATTTAATGTTTGTCTCTGATTGAAGGTGTTGTAAGAAGCTATCCCCAAACCTATCAGAATTCCGGAAATAACTATGGTCACTAAAAACTCTATGAGGGTAAATCCAGAAGATAGTTTGCTGTTCACTGTTTACAGTAAACAGCAAAGAGTTATCAGCAATCAGTTATCAGTCCGCCGGCTGGCGGATCAGTTTACAGCTTTACTAAAACAGAAAATTAAAAACTGTCAACTGAAAACTGACTACTGAAAACTGTCAACTAATAGCTGGTTACTGATAACTTTCTTTTGATAAAAGCTAGGGTTGTTTAACACAGTAACTGAGCCCAGAGCCACAAGTTCCGCCGCTGGTATCTACCTCCATCGTGGTTTCCAGCTGATACGATAAAGGTGGAACCGCACCGGGAGTATAGGTATATTGGTAAGATCCAGTATTTTTAGGATCACAAGGAATTGGATCCATATAAGTTTTTGCTCCACTGGTTAGGGTCCCGGTACAAGAAGTTAAGAAGCTGGCTGGCAAGTCGGTAATGGTTGGATATTGACCCTGGTCAGAGCGGTACATCTCCAAAGCTGCCCTTATCTGTTCCAAATCAGACTTACGTTTGCTGTCGCGGGTTTTTTGACTTACGGTCCGATAATTGGCCAAGCCTATGGCCGAAAGAAGAGCAATGATTGTGATCACCACAAGCAGTTCAACAAAGGTAAAGCCGGAACGAAGTTCTAGCCAAAGGCTGGTCCGCCTTTGGTGGATACAGTTTTCAGTAAACAGTAAACAGTTCTTGCTCTTTTGCGTTAATAAAGCCCATGTCTTTTTACTGATAACTGTAAACTGATAACTGTAAACTGATAACTGTAAACTGACCGCTGATAACTCCATATCTCTATTGTAAATTTTTAACACAAAAATAATTACCCGCTGCTGCAAAAGTACAGTCATCATCGCTGGCATTTCCAGTTCCGGCGATTTCCAGCGCATTACTGCAAAGACAATAACTGGTTCCATCGGAAGCATAATTGGGGTAATCATTTCCTGTCTTAGGATCTTTGGGACGAGAGGCGGAGGAAAAATAAGTTTCACTGTCCAGATCACCAATACTTGCGGTTACCGGATAGCTACTGCTATTAATCGAATAATAACTTTCTAGGGCATTTTGAATTTCCTTAATATCTGAATGAACCCGGCTATCTCGGCTTCTTTTTTGGGCCGTTGAGTAGGAAACCGTCCCCAAGGCAACCAGAATCGCAATAATGGCAATGACGACAAGCAGCTCCAAAAGAGTAAAGCCAAGGTTTCTCCCCACCTGTAACCTGTAACTTGTAACTTGTAACTTTTTTTTCATGGTTCTGTTATCGTATAGCTCCAGCCACTGGTACAATAAGCATTGTTAACCGTATCCTTATTGCTGTCTTTAGTGTTCTCTAGACAAGCAATCAAAGTAAACCTTAAATTGTCAGTGGCGTTTCTGGTATAAGAGTATTGCGGCCAACTCCAACTCGTTGGTAAAGGATCGGCCGGAGTTGTTTTCATATAGCCACCATTCTGAAGGGTTGTTTGGAACACCCCCCAAGCGCTGGTGGGTGGATAAGCCCAAGCAGGCAGCTGATCCTGCTTGTAAAGCTCCAAAGCCTGCTGAATTTGCTTTAAATCGGATTTACGCTGGCCGTCCCTGGCTTTTATCTGAGCTAAATTAAATGATTGATAGCCCAAAGTAATTAATACTCCTAAAATTGAAACGACGATTAATAATTCAATCAAGGTAAAACCCGAATTAGCTGATAGCTGATAGCTGATAGCTTTTAGAGGATCTTTAGCTTTTCTTGCCAGCTTAAATTTCCAGCGTGGCAGTTTTTCTTTTTTCATCTTAGTGGATCAGCCTCCAATACCAATTCCAAATTTGATCGCCCCACAGTTTAGCCAACCACATGCCCCAAAGCAAAAATGGCCCAAACGCAATCGCTGATTTCAGGGTCTTTTTCTTGAGTATTACCACTATGACACCTACAATTGCCCCTGTCAAGAAAGCCAAAAAAATCGCGACGATCACTCTTTGCCACCAGCCCAAAACTAGCCCCATAAAAAAGCCAAGCTTGACATCCCCAAAGCCAATCCCTTTGCCGCGGGTAACCAGAAATAAGCTTAAAAAGAAAAGGCCGGCTATAAAAGCGCTGAACAAAAATTGCCATTGATGGGTGATAAATAACCGCAGAATGGCTAAAACAATAGCCGGTAGTAGAACCGTGTCCGGTAAAATCTGCGTTTTCCAATCAACCAGAGCCAAGACCACGCTGACGGAAAAAATAAAAAACCAATAGCCAGCCAAGGCCAAACTGTAAAAACCTTCAATTTGACCGAAAAAGGCAAACCTGGATAAAATCCAATAAAGCCAAACGAATTCTAACCCTGTTAATAATTCAATCAAAGGATATTGGAAAGAAATCGGCTGATGACACCAACGGCATTTGCCTTTAAGAAGCAAATAGGAAAATAGGGGAATATTATCGTACCATAAGAGCTTCCGGCGGCAATGATCACAGATAGACCGGCCCCAAACCCACCCAGGCAAAAAGTTAGCATTCTTGACTTCATTAACTTCGCGATAAACAACGACGCTTAAAAAACTGCCCACCACAATGCCTAATAAAAACAAAAAAAAATAGACCATGCTTTTATGATGGCATAAGAGAGGGGTAAGAAACAAGGGAAGAGTTTATTCGGGCACGCAGGTCCAACACCAGTCATCAGGATTCCCGGTCCAATCTACGGCCGCTGGACTTGTACCAGGATCACACTGGGTAATGGCTGTAGGTGTACCTGACCCATCGGCACCACTCCAAGTCAAATATTTAAGGGCGCTCGAAGTATCGTTAGCTTTATCCTGGTTAGTTTTGGCCGATGGTTTATAGCAGACATAAATAGTCGGGTCACCCGCAGGCTTGAAAAGCCACAACGTATTTTCAGGATGGTTAGTCACACTCGCATCGGAAAAATAGCTTCTTTTTTCAAAACCGGACTTTAACTCGGTGCTTTCTACCAGCAATCCGTGCTCGGCACAACCACCAGTACCATCACCTAAAGTATCGGCATCCTGGGTTAGATCCTGATTGCCAGCTGCGTCTTGATCGCCGCAAACTCCCACCCCGTAAGCATAAGCCGGCGCTCCGAACAAATCATCAACCCCATAAGCCGGCGCCGCCGTGTATTCTGTCCAAGGAAATTGCAAATTAGCGGCATAGTAACGATCAATGGCGCTTAGAAGTTGAGCTGAATCGGCGCTCATTCGGGCGTCTTTAGCTTTATTGACTTGTTCCGCTGGGTTTAGGGCCGAAAGTACCGCCACGGCCAAGATTCCGATTAAAGTGATAACGACCAGAAGCTCAATTAAAGTAAAACCGGTGCTTGTTCTAAGTTGAATCGTTTTCATTTTGGCAGTTTTTCCTTTTTAAGTTTAACAATATTTTTTTCTGGCTGTCAATATTGTCTTTAAAACTTGGCCGTTAAATTATAAATTGGCAAGATAATTGCAATGACTAAAAACCCAACGCCAATACCTAATACAATCATCATAAGTGGCTCAATTGCGGTTGTCAATGCCTTGACCGCTACTTCTGACTCGGCTTCAAAATGCTTGGCCACCCGTTCCAGAACTTCATCTAATTTACCCGTTTCTTCCCCCACCGCCACCATCTGGGTCAGAATGGGTGGAAAAAAATCATAGCGACCAATAGTCGCTGCCAAAGGCAATCCCTTTTCGACGGCATCGGCAGCATTGAGCAAGGCATCTTCATAAATCACGTTATTGGCCGTATCGGCGACAATATGCAAAGCTTCAATGATTGAAACGCCGGCGCCGACCAACATACCTAAAGTTCTCGTCACATCACTTAAAATAACTTTTTGCTCAATTACGCCCCAAATAGGCAGCTTAAGCTTTAAACTATCGAATTTCTGAGCCCCTAACGGCGTCTGCCGCCATAATTTCAAGCCATAAATACCCGCGGCTACAAAGCCTAAAAGGAAAATCCAAAACTTATTGAAAAATTGAGTAATATTAATCAAAATTTGCGTCACCATCGGTAAATCGGCGCCAAACTCTTTATACATCTCCAGCATTTTGGGGATCACAAAGATCATCATAATCGTAGCCACAATAATCATCCCGATGATGACAATCGCCGGATAGACCATGGCCCCCTTAACTTTGGCCCGAAAGTCTCGTTGCTTTTCCAGATTATCGGCCATCTTGCCTAAAACTTCGTCTAAAACACCAGCCGCCTCACCTGATCTGATTAGGGCCAAATAAACCCCGGAAAAGACTTTTGGATATTTACCCAAGGCCTTATGGAGAGTACTCCCTCCCTGAACTTCCAGGAGAATATCGGAAATGACCTTGCTCATGGCCGGATTGGTTTGATCTTTTAAGATGGAAAGGCTATCCGTTAAAGGAAGTCCGGCAATAATCATGGTCGAAAGCTGTCTGGTGAAATTGACTACTTCATCAAAGGTAACCCGGGAGATTAAAACTTTGAACTTGTAAACTAAACTTATCCCTATCTCATCCAGAGAAAAAACAATCAATCCTCTCTGGCGCAAGGCGGTTACGGCTTCTTTTTCTCCCGGAGCTTCGACAATGCCTTTAATTTTCTTACCTTCAGCGTTTCTGCCTTGATAATTGTATTTCTTCAATATCTTTTTTCTAACTTTAACTTTTATTTGTATCAGTTAG
>Ga0154676_116_pt1 | contig 10776 bp, 8 predicted proteins | sample Rifle2008BG13ft_FD_116105 | JGI IMG/M metagenome (GOLD analysis project Ga0154676, IMG submission 116105) | Candidatus Beckwithbacteria bacterium RBG_13_42_9 | reverse complement strand
GACGAACAACCTGAATTCGATTTATCCAAGGCGAATTTAATGGCCAGATTCTTTCTACGCCAACAGCACCGGTGGCAATTTTTCTGACGGTAAAACTTTTACCGTCTTGATGGCCATGAATCATTATGACTACACCCTCAAAAGCTTGAAGTCTCTCTTTTTCTCCCTCTTTAATTCTTTGATAAACCCTAATAGTATCACCTACCCTGAAGGGAACTGATTTTAGAACTGCTCTATTGGCCATAGTAATTCCTTTCCTTTACAAAACAGGCGTATTTTAACATGCTTCATAACCTAGAAACAATAGGTTTTGAACTAATCCACTTTATAGTTAGCCTGGGGATTAACGACCGAATTTTTCTCCATGAGCAGTTTTGATCAATCCTATAAATAACGGGTGTGGGCTTAGGGGTCGGCTTTTGTATTCTGGATGAAATTGAACACCGATAAAAAACGGGTGTAATTTCTGATCAAGTTCAATCACTTCCACTAATTTTCCATCCGGAGAAATTCCCGCAATTCTTAAGCCGTTTTTCTCAAACTGATCTTTGTATTTAAGGTTAAATTCATAGCGATGGCGATGACGTTCCGCAACCTGTGTTTGGCCGTCTTTTAACCAACCAAACTGTTGATAAAGTTTTTTAGCCATAGTCTTGTCTATAAGTTTGCAAGGCCAAGCTCCCAAACGGATGGTGCCGCCATACTGGTGTTTGGCTAAGTATTCTTTCTGATTGGGCATGATATGAATTACCGGATAGGGAGTCTTGACATTGGCTTCTTCAGAATTGGCCTTAGAAAGGCCCATCACATTTCTGGCAAATTCAATCACGGCCATTTGCATACCAAAGCATAAACCCAAATAAGGAATCCTGTGTTCTCGCACAAATTGAATCGCTTTTATCTTTCCCTCTACTCCCCGACTCCCCCACCCTTGGGGAACAATCACTCCACCGACTTGAAGAAGCTCATTAAGATTCTGTTTCCCCTTTTCAATCTCTTCGGCATCAAACCAAACGATCTCTGGTTTTAGGTTTAATGACCAGGCCGCGTGCTTGACAGCCTCAACCACACAAACATAAGCATCTGGTAGAGTATAATCACCTATTTTTTGATATTTTCCTACCAAACCAATTTTAACTGTCTTTTTGGCCGACTTGCTTCTCGCCAACATGGCTTGCCACTGAGAAAATATTTTTGACACCGGTTTTTTAATGCCTAATTTTGTCAATATCTTTTGATCAAAATCCTGTTCCTTAAAGACGGTGGGAACTTCATAGATTGAACCAACATAAGGATTGGAAATAATGTCTTCTTTGCTGACATTACAAAAGATACTTAAACGGGCTCTCCGGGGCGCATCGATTGGCTTTTCCGCCCGACAAACCAAGAAATCCGGTTGAATCATGGTTTGATTCAGGAGCCGAACTGAAGTTTGAACCGGTTTAGATTTCATCTCACCAATATGTTTGGGAGTCGGTAAATAGGCTACATGAATATGAAGGACCGGATCATTGTCTCGGAATTTCATCAGCCGGTTGGCTTCCAGAAAAAGAATATTTTGGTATTCGCCCACCGTCCCGCCAATTTCAATAATCACTACCTCGGCGCCGGTTTCTTTGGCGGCTAAACGAAAACGCCGGATCATTTCGTTGGGTATGTCCGGAACCACCTCAACATCTTCCCCGTGATACTCAAAATTCCGTTCCCGCCTGATTACTTCCTGGAATATTTGGCCTAAGGTAATGTAGTTAGCTCTTTTTAAATTTTCGTGCAGAAAGCGTTCGTAATGGCCTAAATCCTGATCAGTTTCAATCCCGTCTTCGGTTACAAACACTTCACCGTGTTCCTGCGGCCTGATCGTCCCGGCATCGATATTAACGTAAGCGTCACACTTAACGGTGGTGACTTTAAGACCGTGCGATTTAAGCAGAAAAGCAATTGCTCCGGCGGTTACACCTTTCCCCAATCCTGAAATTACCCCGCCGGAAACGAAGATGTATTTAGTTTTACTTGGCATAAGTTATTCTATCAAATTCGGGATTTAATTGCCTCGGCTATTATACCGGCCAAAGAAAGTACCTGCAATAACTTTGACTGAGGATATTGATTTTTGATCGTATCGCTAATGTAGAGTTCATCAATTTGGCTTTTTTCCAGCTTTTCCTGCACTCCGGGCACAAACAAATGATGGGTGACGGCTACGGTCACTTTAGTTGCCCCTCTTTTTTTCAAATATTCGGCCGTTTGAATCAACGTGCTCCCAGTGGAAATAAAGTCATCAGTAATTAAAACTCTTTTACCTTTGACCTCACCCTCTATGCCCAAGATTGTTACCTTGCCTGTATTTAAATCACGTTTTTTACTGATTGTTGCTAGGGGTAATCCTAACTCCCTGGCCATCTGCCCACTCTCTTTAGCTGCCCCAATATCTGGAGCCACTAAAACATCAATATTGCCCTTCTTCTTAAAAAATTCTACGAATAGGGGATTCGCGGAAAGATGAATCAGGGGGGTGTTAAAAAAGCCTAAAGTCGTTTCGTTATGCAAATCAACGGTGATGATTGAATCAACTTTAGTCGATTGAATAATGTCGGCAACGACCCGAGCCGATAACGGTTCTCCCCTACGGAAAATCTTGTCCTGAATACAATAACCCATCCAGGGAATCACTACCACAATTTGTTTGGCACCAAGGCGCCTAACCGCATCGACCAACAAACAAAATTCTAGAATATGATTGTCGGCCGGATCGGAGAAGGACTGTAAAACGACGGCCGTGTCATTGATATTTCCAGACTTAATCCAAACTCTGGCCTCACTATTGGGAAAACGGGACAACTCAACCGGAGTTAACTCACAGGCTAATTTTTTGGCTAATTTCTTGGCTAAGGGCAAATTCGAGGAACCAGAAAGAACAAACATATCTCTAATTTTATCGGAAAGAGCTGAAAAAGAGAAGCGCTACCCAGTTAATGAAGCTTTCCATCTATCCAGTGGTTCTAATAAGTGGTTGATGGCCACGTAAAATTCTTCCCCCTTCCCTTTTCTTGAAGCTTGAGCCACAATCAGGTTTTGATCAGGAGATAATCCATTTAAAGCACAGTCTCGAAAAGCTTTCACCATCCACCCGCCCATCGTATATGCGAAAACTACAGATCCTCCAGGCTTATTAAGCAAATGCATATGAGTCGTAGTGACTGTATCTCTATCCCAATAGTCATCGACTCTATCGGTATTCCATGGCGCCTGGTGATTAAATGTTGCCGGTAAGCGTTTTGCGGCATCACCTACGTCTCCACAACCAAATAATCCTTCTTTTCGATGATCCGCCTCAGTGGTCATAATATAGTCCTTATGGTCCTGATCAGGCCCCAACCCCTCAGAAAGCCCAAATTCTACTATCCCTGTTCTCATTACAGTCGGCAGGCTTAAAAGGTTAGCTTGGGTAATCGCCATAACTAATCCCTGAGCTGTAGCAATCCCCAAGTCTATAACCCGTCCGCTTAATTTATCTAAACCTATACGTTGATTAAAAATAGCGGCTGTACTGCCTAATGTCGTCAATGCCGCCATACAATCATCGGCCTCATAAATGATGGGCCTACCTCCATCAAACAGGGCTTCAAGCCTGGGTAGAGAATCAGCTAAAAAGGGTTGAGTTAAGACATAAAAGCTTGTCTGATAACTCAGTCTTTGGTCAACATCCAGTGCCGGGCCAGAACCCAGGTTTGAAATGTTTACTGCCTGCAAACAGTTGCAACCGGCATAGATTTCCAACCTAACACAACCCTTTTTTACAGAAACCAGAGGCTTACCTTGTTTTCCCTTTTCTTCTCCGGTTAAAGCACTTATTAGTCCACTGACTTCTCCTCTCGTCGATCCTTGCCCATCCAGCAACCAAGCGGCAAAAGCTTGAGGCTCAATTTTTGTTCCCGGTAACGGGTCAAATGCATTTCCCCAATCAACGCTCACCTCACAACCGTGCCTCCCCGGAATCTCTACAATCGGCGTAACCGAAGCAAAATGAGCTGCTAAACCACCTGGGTCGATTACATTTACCGGTCTCTCAAACTCAACTAAATATCCGTCTTCCCTTCGACCCCGATGAACTCCTGTAATGTTCATGTTTTTAATCTAAAAAATAAAATTTAGTTAATCAATTTTAGTGAAATAAATTCAAGATAATTCACCTAATCCCCGCAGTGTAACGACGACAACCGGCTCTAACGGCTTTTGAAACAATGAGTCGCTTTTCCCAGGGGTGGCCACCTCAGCAACACCCCCACTGATAAACCCGCATCCTCCACAACCCCGGCAGCCCCAACAAAAGCTTTCGTATCTATAATTTGGATTCCCAGGAATATACAAATCATCCGGATTTATTGCTACTACTACTTCTGCCATTTTGTCTCCTTTTCACAAAAAACCCGCTTATCAGGCGGGTAGATTTATAACTTATTTAACGCTTATTTTCTTCTTCATAAAAAACTAGAGGTTTTCACGCTCTGGGGTTTTAGTTTGCCAGGAATGTTGGCGGTTGTCAACCTTCATTTTTTACCAAGAAAACTGCTCATCCAGTCAAGGCCTGGAAAAGCGTCTTTTAGCCTTGGGTGCTCTAGTAACTTGGGAAGTGTTCTTATTTCTATCTGCCTAATCCCTTCTCTGGTCATTCCAAAAAGTTCTGCCACTTCAGGTCGACTAAGTTGGTCTCGACCCCCAAGCCCCAAACGCCACAGTAGAACTTCTTTTTCTCTTTCCTTGAAACCCAACTCTTCTCCACAAACCAAGTCTGCCAACTGATCATTTAGGGCCTTATCTAGGGCTTGATCTTCGACTGCCTTAACTACAACTGTTATTCTTTCTTGTTCTGTATGATTATTACCACCACCATCCTGACTTAAGAAAGTCGAACCCCTAATCTGATCGTCAATTTCAATTGGCCGAGTAAGTTCTAAAATTGCGTGTAGGTTAGCAATTGCATCCCGTCGTTTTATCCCCATTTCCTTTACAATCTCATCAAAAGAAATATCGCTTCGGCTTGTCCTTAACATAAGAGCTTTTTTCGCGCGATGATATTGTCTTAGTCTATTCATGGCGTGTCTGGGTATACCTAAGGCCTCACCTTGTTGATCCTTAATTGCTCTTTCTACCCAATGTTTAGCATAAGGGCCAAAATTTCCTTTCTCGGGCTTATATCTTTGCAAACACGCGACCATTCCATCTAAGCCAGCCGCCACTTTCTCTTCAAAAGTTAAAGGTGGTGTATAAAGTTGAGCGGCTGCTCTATAAGCAATACCCTGATTAGACCTAATTAATTCTGCTTCAATTGCCGAAAGTTCAAAAGCTCTAAGGAATTCTATGAGTCGATCTTCTCTAGCCGCAGCTGGATGTTTAAAAAGTCTTTCAGCAACTAATGATGGCTTTAATTCACTACTTTCTTTACTCATTTTTTCAAAAAAAGCCACCTAACTGGTGGCTAATTAAACAAAAAATATTTTGTATTTCTTTCTCATAATGAATCTGCGTTATGCTCGAGCTAATATACACTTTAAAGCTAGCTTATTCAAGCTTCAAAAAAGGTCTCTAGCCCTGAAGGTTATTCTTCACTTAGGAGTTGTTGGACTTGTTTGTCTAAATTATCGCTGTAATTAACACCATAGGGCAGGGGTAACTTCTTAGGCTGGTCGCCGTTGGGCAGCACTAAAATAATTGTATCGCCGCCAGGATGAGAACGAAGGACCTTATCTAAGTTTCTGAGCGCTTCTTTCCCCGCATGCTGAGGTACTACAATTTCTATTTCTTTTTTAGCTGATCTCGCCCTAGATAAATCCAGACCGTTAATTGGCGTCATTTCTTCAGCCACCAGGGACAACTTCTCTTCACGGTAGTCAACCCGGGCTTTAACTAAAAACGGCGCTTCTTGCTGTAAGTGCTGGCGTAATGACTCAAAGATTTTAGGAAAGATGACCACATCAACCGAACCCGTGTCGTCTTCTAAGGTCCCAAAAGCCATTTCGCTGTTATTCTTTTTGGTAAAAACTTTCTTAATTCTGGTAAAAATTCCGCCCACTGTCGCTGTTTGTCCGACGTGAATCATCGGGTCAATTTCGTAAATCTTATGAGAAATAAGATTCTGCACTTTATTTAAGACTTCCCGCCAGGGATTTTCAGTTAAATAAAAACCCAATAAATCTTTTTCTAAGCTTAAGAGTTCTTTCTGACTTAATTCTTCCATTTCCGGCAGATTATCTCGAGTGGCCGATGCCGAACCATTGGCTTTTTTGGATTCATCACTCTCATCTGAAAAATCAAAAAGAGAGTTTTGACCCGAGACTCGCTGAGCTGCCTCTTGAGCCGTCTTTTGCCTAATGCTATCCAGAGCCGACAACATGGCTGAGCGTTTTCCAAACTGATCCAAAGCCCCGACTTTAATTAAGCTTTCTAAAACTTTTTTATTTACCTTTTGACCATCAACCCGACTACAAAAGTCAGTTAAAGAGTCAAAGGGTTGATTATCTTTTCTGACGGCTAAGATGGCACTAATGGCCGCTTCGCCGACATTTTTAATGGCTGATAAACCAAAACGAATGGATTTGCCTTGAAGAGAATTTTCATCTGGTTCGATGGTAAAACCAATATCAGAATAATTAACATCGGGCCGTTTGACTCTTATCCCCACCCGGGCACATTCCTCAATGGCGACCGCTACTTTATCGGCATTATGTGACTCGGCTGTCAAAAGCGCCGCCATAAACTCGACCGGAAAGTTAGCCTTCATATAAGCCGTTTGATAAGCGATCATCGCATAAGAAGCAGAGTGGGCCTTGTTAAAACCATAACCGGCAAATTTTTCAATATATCCCCAAACGGTCTCCGCCACTTTTTGGCTGTAACCTTTCTTTTGGGCACCTTTAATAAACTTTAATTTTTCTTTTTCCATCATGGCTCGTTTTTTCTTGCCGATCGCCCGCCGTAAAATATCGGCTTCACCCATAGAATAACCAGCCATGACATTGGCAATTTGCAGACATTGCTCCTGATAGACCGCAATGCCATAGGTTTCTTCAAGGATTGGTTTTAAATCTTGATGCGGATATTTAACTGTCTTCGGCTCGGCTTTGCCTTTAATAAAATCGTTAATCAGATCCATTGGGCCTGGCCGATACAGCGCCACCATGGCCATGATGTCGGAAAACCGACTTGGTCTTAAACTTCGAGCCACCCGTCTCATCCCTGCCGATTCGAGTTGGAAAACCCCGGTCGTCTCGCCTTTTGCCAACATCTCAAAAACTCGAGTGTCATCCAGAGGGATAGAAGAAACGTCAACTCGCGTGCCGGTTTGAGCTTCCACAAAATCAATAGCCTTTTGCAGGATGGTTAGATTGCGCAATCCTAAAAAATCCATCTTGAGAAGTCCAATGGCATCGTCACTAATATTGCAATCTAGGGCATACATATCATATTGGGTAATGATATGTCCCCGCTTGGCCTCACGTTGCAGAGGCGTGTACTCGATTAACTTTTTGTCAGCAATTACGATCCCGGCGGCATGAACAGAAGCATGGCGGGCATTGCCTTCAACTTTCCGAGCCAAATCCAGAAGTTTTTTATAATTGGGTTCTTTGGACATTTCTTGAAGCTCAAAAACCGAATTCAGCGATTCTTCAATCGAATAACCAAAAGGAATTAGCTTGGCGACTTTATCCGGTTCTGAATAAGGCATACCCAAAACCCGGCCAATATCGCGAACTGAACCCCGGGCCTCCATCGTCCCAAAAGTAATGATATGAGCCACATGATCTTCACCATATTTGCCTGAAACATATTCGATCACTTCATCGCGACGATCATCGGCAAAATCTAGGTCAATATCTGGCGGTGTCGGCCGGTCTGGATTTAAAAATCGCTCAAAGGGCAGATTGTGCTGCAATGGATCAATGGAAGTAATTCGCAGCACATAGGAAACCAAAGATCCAGCAGCACTGCCCCTGCCTGGACCGACCCGGATACCTTGGCTTTTAGCCCAGTTTACAAAATCCTGGTAAATTAGAAAGTAGGTGGCAAAACCTTTGTCACAAATGACTTTAAGCTCATAATCGATTCGTTTTTTTATTTCTTCTGAAGCCTGGGGAAATCGATCCTCTAATCGCTCAAGAGTAAGTTTTCTCAGATGTGCCTCGGCCGTTTCACCTTGCGGCAAAGGATAGGTCGGTAAGATCCATTTGCCGGTTTGGATTTCGACCTGGCATTTTTCCGCCAACTCGGCTGTATTTCTAACTGCCTCAGGGTACTGGGCAAACAATTTTTCCATTTCCTGAGGTGTCCTTAAATAAAAAGTTGGTGAATCGATCATGGTCAGGCGGTCTTTGTCGGCCAGCATTTTCTTGGTTTGAACTGCCAGCAAAGCATCCTGGGCTTCAGCATCTTCACGCTCCACATAGTGGGCGTCGTTGGTCGCCACTAAGTGGATTCCTAATTTCCGAGAAAGTTCAATGATGTATCGGTTGACTTTATCTTGATCAGAAATATTTTCATGATCTTGGATTTCTAAGTAAAAATCGTCGCCAAAAAGCTCTAAGTATTTTTTGGCGACCGCCTCGGCTTTAGCCTTTTCCCCTTCCCTAATCAGTTGGGGAATGGAGCCCTGTAAACAACCGGATGTGGCAATTAATCCTTCATGATATTTTTCCAAAAGCTCCCAATCGGCTCGGGGTTTATAATAAAAACCTTCTAAATGGGCTTTGGTAACTAACGCCATCAGGTTTTTGTAGCCTTGGTTATTTTTGGCCAGCAGCAGCAAATGATTTCGGTCTTGGTCTTTACCGACTTCTTTATCAAAGCGGGATCGGGAAGCTAAATAAATTTCGCAGCCCAATATCGGTTTAATCCCTTGTTTTCTACACTCGACATAAAAATGAGGAATGCCATACATCACACCATGATCGGTCAAAGCCAAAGCCTTCATGCCTGAAAGCCTAGCTTTGGTCACCAGTTGGGGTATTTTGGCTAACCCGTCCAACAAAGAATACTCAGAATGAACATGGAGATGGACAAAATCAATCAAAGAAAGTAATCAGTAATTAGTAATCAGTAATCAGTTAGAAAAATTACTAAAGGCTAACTACTTGGTCTCAGGATACGCAAAAATCAGTTAAATGACAAGCGCAAAAGTTCTCTTTACAAAATAACTTTTTACAATTAATATCTAGCTAAATAGAAGTAGTCCAGCAAGGAAGCCATGGTTGAACTAGATAAATTACAAGCGATGGCAAAAAGGGGAGAGTGGGACCAAATAGTTACTGTTGTTGTTTCTGAACAAGGAAAACCGAGCGAAAGGCAGCTAAGACCAGTCCTTGCCACCGCCCTACTTGTCGATGCGTTTTCAGCCGCCACTGATCCAAATGAACCCCCTCCCCTTGGAAACTTTTATATCGATACTATAAGGCTTGCGGCTTTTGAAGTTCTCCTTAACGATAAGATTCCCCTTCCCGAACAACTTCATATCTTGCATCTTACCTAAAGTCGACATCTACCTTAAAATTTTGATTAGTAATTGCTGTGTCAGTTGTGGATCCGCTTTGCCTTGGGTTTGGCGCATCACCGCGCCAATCAAAACACCAATGGCCGCGGTTTTACCTTTGCGATAATCTTCAACCGCTGGTTTGTTCTCTTCTAATACCTGATTAATGACTTCGCTTAATTTCCCTTCATCACTCAATCTGTCCGCGCTTTTGCCCACCAGAAACTCTACGAGTTTTGCCGGCAAGATTTTGTCAATATCCACTCTTTTATTAACGATCACTTTGGCAATCTCCTGGGCTTCAAGTTTATGCTGATTTCCTACTTTTGCTGTTCCCTCAAAGTAGTCCGCCATTGTTATCGTCTCAGTTAAGATTTTAGCCTGATCAGATTTTAAGTTGTAAGCTTGAATGAACCTCTGCTGCTTCTGCTCCGGCAGTTCGGGCAGCATTTCTTTGATTTTTGCTAAGTCTGCTTCTGAAAATTCCATCGGCGGAATATCCGGTTCGGGAAAATAGCGATAGTCATGCGCTTCTTCTTTACTCCGCTGGCTAACGGTTGAACCGGATGACTCTTTAAAGCCTCGCGTTTCTTGATCCGGAATCACCCCCTCATTTAATAACTCCGCTTGTCTCCCAAATTCATATTCAATCGCTTTTCTGACAAACCTAAATGAATTAATATTCTTCACCTCGACTTTATAATTGGGTAGCTCTTGCATCTGTACGTAATTTTTGATCTTTGATTTTTGATCTTTGATTTTTTTAAGGCTCATATTTACTTCCAGCCTCATGCTTCCCTTTTCCATATCACAATCAGAAACACCCAAATAACGGATAATTTGCTGAACTTTTTTCAGATATTCGTCAACTTCTTCGGCCGATCTGAAATCCGGCTCAGTCACGATCTCTACCAGCGGCACGCCGGAGCGGTTAAAGTCAACCAAAGTCACATTTTCGCCATTAACTTTAGCGTGAATCAGTTTCCCGGTATCTTCCTCCATGTGGACCCGGTTAATCCGAATCTTTTTGCCGGAATCCAAACTTACTTCCCCACTCTGGCAGAGCGGCTGATCGTATTGGGAAATTTGATAACCTTTAGGCAAATCCGGGTAGAAGTAATTTTTCCGGTCAAATTTGCTTTCGCGTTTAAGTCTGCAGCCCAAAGCCGAGCCAATCAGCTGGCACCACTCAATCGCCTTTCGATTGGGTACCGGCAAAGCGCCGGGCAAACCTAAACAAACCGGACAAGTATGAA
>Ga0154676_110_pt57 | contig 10930 bp, 13 predicted proteins | sample Rifle2008BG13ft_FD_116105 | JGI IMG/M metagenome (GOLD analysis project Ga0154676, IMG submission 116105) | Candidatus Beckwithbacteria bacterium RBG_13_42_9 | reverse complement strand
TAACCGAATTTAAGCGGGTTAACCCAGAAAATCTTATTAAAATAGCCGAAGAACAAAAAATTAAAGGCATTGCTTTTACTTACAATGAACCGACAATTTGGTCACCCTTTGTTTTGAAAACAGCTAAGTTAGCCAAAAAAGCTGATCTTTTGACGGTTTTTGTTACCAACGGTTCTTGGGGCAAAGAGACGATTGATAAACTGGCTCCTTATATTGATGCGGTCAATATTGATTTAAAAGGATTTTCGGCTGAAGTCTACGCCAAGATGGGTGCATTTTGGGGACAGTTATTAGAAGCCACAGAGTATGCTTATCAAAAGGGAATTTTTATTGAATTGACTACCTTACTAATCCCCGGAGTTAATGATTCTGAAGAAGAATTGAGGCAAATGGCCAACTGGATTGGCAAAAATTTGAATGTTCAGATTCCTTGGCATTTATCGCAATTTGATCCGACGTTGGCACCTGATTCTGAATTTCAAAAATTACCCATGACCACGGTTTCCTCTTTAAAAAAAGCCGCCGAAATAGGCAAAAAGGAAGGATTAAAACATATCTATATTTGGGCACCAGATGACGGTTTTGCTCAGGGGAATACTTATTGTCCGCAATGTGGCAGTTTATTAATTAAAAGAGATGCTTGGGAGCCGGAAATAATTAATCTAGATAAAGAAAAATCAAAATGTAAGAAGTGTGGAGAGAATATTTTAGGCAGATGGAAATAAAAAGCTATGTATAATATTCGTCCCCCCGCCGTGGCGGGGCAATTTTATCCAGACAATCCTCTAGAATTAAAGCAAATGATTTCCCGATTTATTAATGAGGCCGGGATTGAAAAAACGGAGAAGAAATTAAAAGCCTTAATTGTTCCCCATGCCGGTTATAATTTTTCCGGTCCCGTAGCCGCCTATGGGTATAAGTTGATCCAGGAAAATCAATTAAAACAAAGTCGAGTTTTTCTATTAGGACCTTCGCATAACTTTGATGTCAAAAAACCCGTGGTTTGTAGCTTTGATTATTGGCAGACGCCATTGGGTAAAATATTAGCTCAAAGTCAAAATTTGAACCTAGAGACATTTGACGAGGCACATCTGGGGGAGCACTCATTAGAAGTTCAATTGCCGTTTCTCCAAACGGTTTTAAAGGATTTTACCATCAGTCCAATTTTATTAAATTACTATGAGAAGGGCCTAGTCTTAGCTTTATCTAGATTAATTGACGAAAGTGGATTAATCATTGTTAGTTCAGACCTATCCCATTACCGCCCTTACAACCAGGCTGTGACTATAGATGCTTTGGCGAATAAATTTATTCCTCAACTTAATTTTGAGCAAACCGGGAAGATCGAAGCTTGCGGCCTAGCTGGAATTTTAACTTTAATTAAAGTAGCTCAAAATAAAGATTGGCAAGGGAAATTGCTCAACTATCAAAATTCTGGCGATACTTTTGGAGACAAAGAAAGGGTGGTGGGATATGGAGCCTACGGTTTCTTTGAGTAGTGAAGCCAAGGAGTATTTACTAAAAGTTGCTCTTCAGGCAATTAAAGACGGTTTTAAGGGAGAATTTCGACCACCGAAAATAGAAAACGTTCCCAGACAGTGTCAACAAAAAGGAGCCTGTTTTGTGACATTGCAGACTAATAATCAACTAAGAGGTTGTATTGGCCACACTGAAGTCACCCAACCGCTTTACCTTGACGTTTATGAAAATGCCCAAGCCGCCGCCTTTAGCGATCCTCGCTTTTGGCCATTAAAACCAAATGAGCTGGAGAATTTAGATCTGGAGATTTCTTTACTCTCAAAAGCGGAAAAATTAAGAGGAACTCTTCAAGAAAAAATCGATCAAATTAAGCCTAAAGTTCATGGGGTAATTTTGGATTGCCAAGGTAGAAAAGCAACTTTTTTACCTCAGGTTTGGGAAGATTTACCCGATAAAAAAGACTTTTTAGCTCAACTTTGTCAGAAAGCTCTTTTACCCGGTGAAGCCTGGAAGGATCCGACCACTGATTTTTTAGCTTATACGGTAGAGAAAATTAATTTATAACTTCTTAATAATTGAGATGTTGACTAGGCCCATAATTATTAATACTTGTGAATTTGTGGCAAATAAAAGCCAATTTGTAAGCCTTTCTTTGAAAGCAATGGAAAAATACTGCCAAAACTTTTCTTTGGAAAAATCTCGACATTGGAGCCAAATTTATCCCGTAGGCTACAAGAGAAGAAAAAATGATGATGATGAATTGGACTTTCTTTTTCTCATTGGCTCGCAGGCATTCTGTTTTTGGGGATACCCCCACAAATGGACCATTCATTACAAGGGTAAAAGCTTAGATGGCTGGTGGGCGTTGGTAGCCTGCTTCGAAAGAGCCATAGAAAAGGGAATCCCCATACTCGAAGGCCAATATTTGGCAAAACTTTCATCGATTAAGGTCAGAGAATTGTTTTCTGGCGTTCCGGAGATACCCCTTATTAAGGAAAGAAAGAAAATTCTTAAGGGGATTGGCAAAGCTCTAGTAAAGAAATATAAGGGAAGATTCCATAATTTTTACAGACCAGAAAAAAGAGAAGCCTTTAATTTAATTGAGAAAATTAGTCAGGAATTTTCTGGATTTGGTGATGTGGCAACTTACAAAGGCAAAAAGGTCTACTTTTACAAAAAGGCCCAGGTAGTTATTAGCGATATCTGCGAGATTTTTAAGAATAAAGGCTATGGAAGAATCAATAACATAGACCAGCTTCCCGGCCATGCTGACTATAAAATTCCGGCGATTTTAAGAAAATTAGGTATTTTGATTTATCACAAAGATTTGGTAGAGAGAATTGACAGTCGGATCGAAGTTCCGGTTGGTTCAAACATGGAGATTGAGATTCGCGCCAATATGTTGTGGGCAACTCATCTGATCTGTGAAAAATTAAAGCCAAAATTTCCGGAAATTAATCCAGTAACTTTAGATGGAATTCTTTGGGCGCTCAGCCAAAAGAAGAGCAAGAGTGGTAAACCTTATCATTTGACAAAAACGGTTTGCTATTAATTAAAGGATTTAAGTAAACTTCGTATATTCGACAAACTTTTGTTCAAAATCTATTCTTTCTTTTTGGGAAGAAGTTTAGCCAAAAGCTTAAACTCTCTCGTTTCACCAGCTAAGGTTTTAAACTCTTTGGTGCCGGTTAACTGATAGAGATTGACTAGATGGGTATTTAAAGATTCTTCCAGTTCTTTAATCTCTGTTTGCACTTCGGCCATTTGGTTCTTAGCGGCCTTTGCTTCCGGCAGATTTCTGACTTCGCCCTTGCGTTTTGTAATCGCTTTGACTGCTTCTTGAGCTGTTTGGGTGGCTTGATTAAGTTGCTCGTCATTATCAACAATATTTTTCATTTGCTCCCGGAAATTCCTTAGTTTTTCTTTTAATTCGTCTAATTGCAAAGTTTTACGACCAATTAAAGCCTCGAGCTGCTGGAGTTCCTCTACTTGGGCCGGCTGGGAAGAAGTTGATTCATCATTAGTAGTAATAGATTGGTTCAAATCACTGTCCATGGGGGCCTCCTTTTAAAATAAAAAACAAGGGTTTTACCCTCGAAACCTATCTAGTATAAATAATAGGTAGCTAAACTAGCAAGTAGATATTTAATTGACAGAAGAGATATAGTTAACATATCGAACAACTATGATAGATGATGAAATAAGAAAGCTATTTAGACTAAGAGATAAAGCAGTTAAAAATAAAGATATAAATTTATTTCTTTCGACCCAGGTTAGTGAAATTCGTAATTCTTCAGCCAAAGGATACCTGTCTGTAGACGAACTAAAAAGCAAAGTTATCTACATTTTTACTGATAGTAACAAGATTAGAAAAAGTGCTGCTGTCGAAGAATCTTATTATTACCAAAGAAAGCTTACCCATAAAGCCTTACTCTTGTACTATTTGGTTCATACACCTTCCGGTTGGAAAGTCTACGATATAGTGTGGTAAGGACTATTCGCCATTAATCACCGCAAGGGGTAAAAGCTTAACCACTTTTTTAGTTAAGCCAATTTCAGTTAAGGTTTCGACTACCTGATCAATATCCTTATAGGCTTGGGGTGCTTCGTCGGCAATACGATAAAAAGGTTTATTATTAATAGTCTCACCCATTTTTTGTTTAAATTCATCTTCTCTTATGGTTTTTTTGGCTTGGGTTCTTGACATCCTTCTGCCGGCTCCATGATTGACGCTATGAAAGGTTTGAGCATTCTTCGGCAGTCCGACCAAAACATAGGAAGCCGTACCCATGCTGCCCGGAACAATGGCCGGATGGCCGGTCTCAAGATATGATTTTGGATTTTGCGGGTGACCGGCCGGTAGAGCTCGAGTGGCACCTTTGCGATGAACCAACATCTTTTGCCCGTGATGAACTTCCCATTTGGCGATATTGTGGGCGACATCATAAAGAAGCGGTAACTCATCCTGAAAGTTCTTTTGAAAGACATTTCTGACAAAATAAGTCATCAGTTGGCGATTGGCAAAGGCAAAATTAACACAGGCTTTCATGGCCCCAAAATAAGCTTGAGCTTCTTTACTCGTTAAGGGCAAGGCCGCAAGCTCTCGGTTAGGGAATGAAATTCCATAGCTAGGGGCAACCTGATTAAAAAGCTTGAGGTAATCCAGGCAGGTTTGATGGCCTAAAGCCCTGGAGCCGGAGTGAATCATGACGCAAATCTGATTTTCAAATAAATGCCACTTTTGGGCTAGATCAGTATCGAAAATCTCAACTACTTTTAAAATATCAATAAAGTGATTGCCTGAACCCAAGGTGCCCAATTCGTCTCTGGCGCGGATGACTGCTCTTTCGCTTAAGCCATGATAATTAGCGCCATCCAAACAACCATATTCTTCAGTGTGCTCAATATCCTGAGGGGTAGCCAGGCCTTTTTTAGCTAAATATTGGCTACCTTGACCGGTAATTTCTTTAAGATCGAAGTTAATCGGATTATGTTTATGTCTTCCGCCTAAACCTATGGGAATAAGATGCTCAAGTTGGTTGATAAGCTGATGCAAGCGGGTGATATTAAATTTTTCCGGATCATAAGTTAATTGACTAACCAATAATCTGACGCCGCAGTTGATATCCATTCCTACCGCGCCGGCGGAAATTAAATTGTGGGTGGCTAGGACACCACCTACAGGAACACCATAACCTTGGTGGGCATCGGGCATAGCAATTACCGGAGAGACAATATCTGGTAACGAAGCAGTATTTTGAAGTTGTTGCAAAGAAAGATCGCGGCTGATTTCAGGGAGAAGCGCCTCACTAGCATAAAAAATTGCCTCGGCATTCATGGAAGGGGTTTTTTCTAATTGATAGGTGTTGAGAGAAATTTTATAGTAGTTTACTGGCATTAAATTTATTATACTATAAAATAAGATGTGAATAATTGATAAAGCTAGAGAATACATCCTCATTACAATAAATATGAAATTAAAATAACTAATTATATTTTGGGGTAAATAAATTTTCTTAATGAAAATTAAAGTGAAAAGATGAATAAAAAAATTGTGCAAAAGTCTTGGAAAGTTTTTTCAAGAAAGGTAGCTCATAAAAACCCCTGGTTTCAAGTGGTCGTTGAGGACATCCAAAAACCTGACGGATTTAGGGGAGATTATTACATTATTGAGAGATCAAAGAGGACTGATTGTAAGGACTTTGTTGTGATAGTGGCCTACGAGAATAATAGCTTGTATCTGGTCAAGCAGTGGCGGCCTACTTTAAAGCGCGCTACTCTCGAATTTGTGGCTGGATCGATCGGAGAAAAAGAAACTCCTCTGGAAGCGGCCAAAAGGGAAATTATCGAAGAAATAGGTATGGAAGCAACCAAATGGGTCTATTTGGGCAGACAAGCTGTGGCCCCAGGATTTAGTAGCCAGTACGGCCGCTATTACTTAGCGACTAACTTGAAAATCGCCAATTGGAAACTAGAAGGAGAGTTAGGTGAAAGGACTGAATTATGTCTAGTCAAACGAGCTAAATTTGACGAAATGATTTACAATGGGAAAATAATAGACGGAACGACTTTGACTGCCTATCTTTTACTCCTAGCCTGGGAGAAAAAAATATGAAACTTTTAGTTACCGGCGGAGCGGGCTTTATCGGCGCCAACTTTATCCACTATTGGCTAAAAAATCATCCCAAAGATGGGATTATTAACCTTGATACTTTAACTTATGCAGGTAATCTGGAAAACCTGAAAGTGATTGAAAGCAATCCAAACTATAAATTTGTTAAGGGTAATATTTGTGATAAGGATTTGGTAGAGAAAGTTATGGCAGAGGTAGAGACAGTAGTTCATTTTGCCGCAGAAACTCATGTCGATCGTTCTATTTTGGAGCCAGCTGTTTTTGTTGAGACTAACGTTGTTGGGGCCCAAGTTTTACTTTCGGCCGCGCTAAAACATAAGATTAAACGTTTCCATCACGTTTCAACAGATGAAGTTTTTGGTAGCCTGATTTTAGGTTCTCAGGATAAATTTAACGAAGAGACTCGTTATCAACCAAATAGTCCTTATTCTGCTTCAAAAGCCGGATCAGACCATTTGGTTAGGGCTTGGTACAAAACCTATGGTTTACCGGTGACCATTTCCAATACTTCAAATAATTTTGGACCTTATCAGTTTCCGGAAAAATTAATTCCTTTGGCAATTACTAACATAATTGAAGATAAAAAGGTACCGATTTATGGGGAAGGAAACCAAGCCAGGGATTGGTTATATGTTGAAGACCATTGTCGGGGAATCGATCTAATTCTTCAAAAAGGCAAAGTGGGAGAAACCTATTGTCTCGGCGGCATGACTGAAGATATTCCCAATTTGGAAGTAGTCAAACGGATAGCGCAGTTGATGAGCAAAGACGAAAACGTCATCGAATTTGTCAAGGATCGCCCAGGTCATGATGTGCGTTATGCCCTAGATTGGTCTAAAGCCCATCAGGAGCTTGGCTATCAACCGGAATTTAGTTTTGATGGATATCTAGAAAAAACCGTAAAGTGGTACCAAGATAATAGGGAGTGGTGGCAACGGGTCAAATCTGGTGAGTACTTAAAATATTATCAACAACAATACGGAGAGAGATAATGAACATTACTGATAGAGATTTTTTCATATTAGACAAATTAAAGAGTTACCCCTTAATTAAGGGAGTCGTTGTCCATCCCCTAAAAGTTAATCGCGATCCTAGAGGTTTTTTGGTTGAAGCGCTGAGGGTTGACTGGGCAGACATTTATGACAAGGAAACAAGGCCGTTTAGACAAATGTACTACTCACAAACAGATTCAGGGGTAGCGCGCGATGAAGACAGGTGGCATTTTCACCCCGGAGGACAGGAAGACCGTTTTGCGGTTATAAATGGGGATATTGTGGTCGCGGTTTATGATAACCGTCAGGATTCATCTACCTATCAGACCTTAAACTTATTCAAAATGGGAGAAGGTCAGGGAGATAACGGGCAGTACTTGCTATTAGTGCCGCCGCAGACGCTTCATGGTTTTGTGGTAGTTTCAAAAAATCCGGCTCTTTTGGTCAATTATCCAACCAAGATTTATGACGCAAATGAAGAAAAACGCGTTCCATTTAGCGAAGTCAAATTTAAGGATGGATCAAATTTTAATTGGGACTTAATCAGACGAGAATTTAAATGAAAATCATTGGTACAGGACTTTCCGGTTTAGTTGGTTCAAGAATTGTTGAGCTACTTCAAAACAAGCATCAATTTGCCGACTTTTCCCTTGATTCGGGAGTAGATATAACCGACGAGCTAAAGCTTAAAAAAGCTTTTAGTCAGAATCAAGACGCAAAGACCGTAATCCATCTGGCTGCCTTTACTGATGTGAATGAGGCCAGTAAACAGACAAACGACAAAAACGGACTGTGCTATCGAATTAATGTTTTGGGGACGGAAAACGTTGCCCAATTGTGCGCCAAAAACGCAAAATATTTAATTCACATTTCTACCGACTTTGTTTTTGATGGCAAAAAAGACGGAGCGTATAGCGAAGAAGATCAGCCAAATCCAATCGAATGGTACGGCCAAACAAAGCTTTGGGCTGAGGAAAAGATCAAAAATTCTGGTTGTCGCTATTTAATTTTACGGATCGCTTTTCCCTATAAGGCCAAGGCGGCAGCAACTAACCTTGAGCCGCGGGTAAAATTGGATCTGGTTCGCAACATTAAAGAAAAACTAGAAAATGGGGAAACAATCAAAATATTTGGTGATCAAATCATTACACCGACATTTGTCGATGATATTGCTCAGGCAGTCAATTATACTTTTAAAAATCAGGTAGAAGGTCTTTATCATCTGGCGGGTTCCACGAGCTTGAGTCCGTTAGAATTAGCCCGCAAGATTGCCCAGGTTTTCAGTCTGGATTCAAGATTGATAGAAGAGATTTCTTTAACAGAGTTTATGAAAAATAATCCTCGACCAAGACAAGTAAAAATGGCTCTTTCTAATAAGAAGTTGGAAAGCGATTTTGGTCTGAGAATGAAAACGATTGATGAAGCCCTTTTAGAGATCAAGAAACAGCTAGTTATTTAGTTTTCTCTTCCTGCCACTGCTTAATTTTCTTTGGATCTCCGGAAAGCAATACTTCTGGTACTTTCCAGCCCTTATATTCTGGAGGCCGGGTATATTGGGGATACTCAATATAGCTTTTAGAGAGAGAATATGACTCTTCGCTGAGTGATTCAGGATTACCCAAAACTCCGGGCAAAAGTCGAACCACACTGTCAACAATGACCATCACGGGTATTTCTCCTCCGGTCAGAACATACTCACCGATGGAAATAACCTCATCAGCTAAATGTTTATGAACTCGGTGATCAATTCCTTCATAGTGACCGGCAATTAGAATTAGATGTTCAACCTTAGTCAATTCTTGAGCTTTTTGCTGGTCATATAGCCGGCCTTTAGTGTCGAGGAGAATTACTTTAGCTTTTAGTGGTAAGCTTTTAGCCTTTAAATCAGTTAGTGCTCGGTCAACTACATCGACCCGCATCACCATACCGGCGCCACCGCCAAAAGGCGAATCGTCAACGCTCCGATATTTATCCGTTGACCAATCCCGCAAATTATGGATTTTAATCTCAACAATCCTTTTTTTTTGGGCCCGCTTGAGCATACTTTCGGCAAAAGGACTGCTAAACATTTCTGGGAAAATGGTTAAAATATCGATTTTCATTAAGTAAATTATACCCTACTTTTAAGATAAGGAAGATTTTGTTATAGTGTCCTCATGAAACTAGCGGTTATTGGCACCGGTTATGTGGGAATTGTGACAGCAGCAATTTTTGCTGATTTAGGCAACCAAGTTTGGGGGTTGGATATTGACAAAGACAGGATTGCTGAACTCAAAAAAGGCAAAACTCCGATTTATGAACCTCAACTTCAGGATTATTTAAAAAAAGGGCTTAAAAAAAAGCACCTTCATTTTACGACGGATTATCAAGAAGCCTTAAAAAATGCCGAGGTCATTTTTATTTGTGTAGGCACACCTCCCAAGAAAAACGGGGACTATGATTTAAGTTTTGTTTACTCGGCTGCAAAAGAAATTGGCAAGACACTAAATCACTATGCGGTAATAGTGGTTAAAAGTACAGTTCCACCGGGGACTGGCGCAGAGGTAAAAAGCATTATCGGCGAAAATTGTCAGACATCTTTTGACGTGGCTTCTTGCCCGGAGTTTTTAAGGGAAGGCTCGGCAATTGAAGATAGTTTGCATCCATCAAGAGTAGTTATCGGCACTGGAAGTCAAAAAGCACAGAAATTATTACTGAAATTACACCAGCCGATTAAGGCACCGAGGATTCTATGTGATGTTGTTTCGGCCCAATTAATTAAATATGCGGCTAATGCTTTTTTGGCCACTAAAATTTCCTTTATCAATTCGATTGCTATTATTTGCGATAAGATTGGAGCAGATGTGGATAAAGTCAGTCAAGGTTTGGGGTTGGACTCTCGGATCGGTAAAAGCTTTCTTCAAGCGGGTTTAGGTTATGGCGGAAGCTGCTTTCCCAAAGACACATCGGCTTTAATTTCTTTTTCCCGAAGAAAAGGCTATGATTTTAGCTTTTTGAAGGAAATTGAGCGGATCAATAAGTCTCAGATAGATTATTTTATTGAAAAGATTGAGAGGCTGATCGGAGGTTCGTTAAAGAATAAAACCTTAACTATTTTGGGCTTGGCTTTTAAGCCGAATACCGATGATTTAAGAGAGGCAAGGTCGATTTATCTGATTAAAAAGCTTCAGGCTAAAGGAGCCAAGATTAAGGCTCATGATCCGGTGGCGATACCTCCGGCTAAAAGAATACTGACAGGTATAAAATTCTTTGCAGACCCATTTGCGGCCACAAAAAATAGCGAAGCGCTATTATTGGTGACTGAATGGCCAGAGTATCAGGAATTAGACTTTAGTAAAGTAAAGAAAATGATGAAAAGACCAATTATTATTGACGGCCGTAACTTTTTACCTAAAGACAGGCTGATAAAGATGGGATTTATTTATGAAGGGATAGGAAGGTAGGGGGAAATTACAAATTTCAAATCCGCCGGCTGGCGGACTAATTTCTAATAATCAATCTAGAAGCTTATGAAAAGTGCTTTTATTACCGGAATTACCGGCCAAGATGGTTCTTATTTGGCCGAGTTTCTACTCAATAAAGGATATAAAGTTGTAGGCTTAGTTAGCCAAAAACACGACATCGGCGATCAGAATATTAAATCTTTCAAAAAAAAGCTAATTTTAGAGATAGGCGACTTACTCGACAAAAAATCGTTGGAAAAAATTATTAATAAGCATAAGCCTGAGGAAATATATAACCTGGGTGGGATTACGTTCGTACCCGCATCCTGGGAAAAACCAGTCCTGACTAACGACGTCAACGCTTTGGGTTGTTTGAGACTTTT
>Ga0154676_117_pt2 | contig 11043 bp, 12 predicted proteins | sample Rifle2008BG13ft_FD_116105 | JGI IMG/M metagenome (GOLD analysis project Ga0154676, IMG submission 116105) | Candidatus Beckwithbacteria bacterium RBG_13_42_9 | reverse complement strand
TAGCCGGCTTTGCCAGTGGCTTTGTCTTCACAAACCATTGGGGCATAAGTAGGGGCTCAATCACGGTTTTACAGCGGTAGCAAACGCCGACGCTGTGTTTATAATTTTCGGTTTTAACCAGCTTTTGCTTGGCTTTCAGGTTGCCGGCAACCAATTCGCGGGCCGCTTTAACCTTTAATCCCTGATACTTTGACGGCACGTTTTTCAGGCGCCCAAAGAGATCAAGAATATTAACGGTTAAAGGTAGCTGGTGTTTGGCGCCAATCTCATAGTCTTTCGGATCATGAGCTGGTGTTACTTTCAGGGCGCCGGTCCCAAACTCCATATCTATGGTTTCGTCGCCAATAATCGGAATATCTTTGTTGATTAGGGGAATGATGGCGGTTTGGCCAATTAAGTTTTGGTAGCGTTTGTCTTTAGGATTGACCGCCACGGCCACATCAGCAAAAATAGTTTCCGGCCTGACGGTGGCAATTTGGATCGGACCGTAATCAAGATAGTAAAGCAGACTTTCTTTTTCTTCATGCTTGACTTCCAGGTCAGAAAAAGCCGTGCCGCACTTAGGGCAGTAATTGACTAATTTTTCCGCTCGATAAACCAACTGATCAGCATGTAATTTTTTAAAAGTGTCTAAAACTAAAGCCACAATTTTCGGTTCCAGGCTATAGTGATAACGGGTCCAGTCAAGAGAAAAACCTAAGCGTTTCATTTGATTGCGGTTGATGTCTTTATTCTGTTCGACAAAGTCGGCAATCATTTGGTAGAGGGTCTTGCGGTCAAAATCAAAGCGGCTTTTGCCTTCTTTAGTAAGTTTCTTTTCAAAAACAAATTGGGTTTCAATGCCGGCATGGTCGCCGCCCGGTAACCAAAGAGTGGGATTACCTTTCATCCGGTGATAGCGGACCAAAATATCCTGAACGGTAAACAGAGCATGGCCCATATGCATCGGATCGTTGGCATTAGGTAAAGGCAGAAGCATGGTAAAGGGTTCCTTCTGGGGATCTATTTTGGGCGTAAAGGCGCCGGACCTTTCCCAGTCCCGGTAAATCTTCTCTTCATATTTCTGGTGTTCGTAGGTTTTGGATAGCTGCATATGGAGATATTTTACCATCTTTATGGGTTATTTTTTGAAAATAACTATCCAAAAAGATCGTTTATTTATTTGCCCTGGATAAGAAAAAATAATAATACACGAGCCTTAAATTAAATAAATCTAGAGAACAATAGGTAGCCAAAGGCGGCGTGAAGTAGGGGGGGCCAGAGTTACAATTTTATCATTTCCTGGCCCGGTAATGACCAGAAGACTACCTGTTTCTAAAGCTTTAGGAAACGCACGCTTGAGATAAACCATTTCTTCAGGAGAGTGGGTATTTCCACTTCGATATGCTTTTCCCTCATCAGTTGCCCCCATCCAGTATCCATCGAGTAGAACCGTAATTTTAACAATAGGCGAAAGATTAGCTGCTAGCTCTGGATGAACTATTTCTGGACTAAGCTCTATGAATTGAATAGGCATATCTAACTGTAATATAACAAATTTTCTCAGTAACGCAAGTTTTATGAGATAATGCTTTTATGAAAATTATTTCTTTAGTAGTTGGCCAACTCCAAACCAATTGTTTTTTGGCTGTCGATCAGGAAACGGATGAAGCTCTAATTATTGATTCCGGTGACGATGCCGAACTGATTATCCAAAAGATTCAGGATGAAAGAATTAAACCGGTGGGGATTGTCGCCACTCATGGCCATTTTGACCACTGTCTGGCAGTTTTAGAATTAAGACTGGCTTTTAGCATCCCATTTTACCTACACCAAAATGATTTGGCGCTTTTAAAGCGGATGTCATCATCGGCTAGGCATTTTTTAGGAATTGAGGTTGGGCCAGCGCCAAAGGTCGATCGTTTTATCAAAGCAGGGGACAACTTAAGTTTTGGTAAAGAAAGTTTTGAGGTAATTGAGACTTTTGGCCACACACCAGGATCAATTAGTCTGTATTCTCAGCCTAATAAAGTGATTTTTGTGGGCGATACGATTTTTGCCGATGGCGGAGTCGGCCGGACTGACTTTTCCTACTCCAATGAAGCTGATCTTAATAAGTCAATCAAAAAACTCTTAAAGTTGCCGGCCGAGACTTTGGTTTATACTGGACATGGTGAGGAAACGACGATTGGGGAGTGGGATGGGAAAAAGTAGAGGGGGTAGAAAAAGTAGAAGAAAATACGTTGCGGGAATAATGCGTTTAAAATGCGGAAATAACCCTAAAATGGTTATTCTTCGAGACCCCTGAAAGGGGATTGAGAAGTCTAAAAAGCTAGGAAGTCTGAAAACGTTAGTTCTCGCCTGGTTGATACAGGCTCGAACAATATTTAATTTTAAGATGAAAAAGCTGTTTACCTTTATAATATTGACCTATTTGCGCCTAGCCGCCAGGCTGCAACTGGCCAAAATACACCCCAAAATTGTGGGTTTAACCGGCTCAGTTGGCAAAACTTCGCTGCGCAACGCCGTTGCGGCGGTCTTGGCAACCAAATACAGGGTCAAAAAGTCAATTAAGGCCAATAGCGAAACGGGAATTCCCCTAGATATTTTGGGATTGCATCCCAGGGATTATAGCTTTGGGGATTGGCTGCGGCTAATACTTTTGATTCCGGTAAAACTTTTATTTGATTGGCAGCGTTATGATATTTATGTAGTTGAGTTGGGAGTTGATGAACCATTACCGCCCAAAAACATGGAGTATTTACTTAGGTTTATTAAACCCGATATCGGCGTGTTTTTGAATGTCGCTCCGGTCCACACCCAGCAGTTTGCCAAACTAATTCACCCTAATGAACTTTTTTCTTCAATTAATCAAAGAGAAGATTTTTTACTCAAAGCGATTGCCCAAGAAAAGGGCCGGTTGGTGACCAAGCTGGAAAAAGATAAGGTAGCGATTGTCAACCGTGATGATCCTTATGTGTGGTCGGTGGCCCAAAGGACCAAAGCTAAGCTAGTCGCCTTTGGCCAAAGCGTGACTGATCCCAATCAAGTCAAAATAACAGGGGTGGATCACTTTGTTACGGGAAAGAAAATAATTCACCCAAACGAAGTGACAACAAAGTTTACTTTTGTCTATCAAACTAAAACGCAGGTGGTTCAACTGTCTCTTTTGGTGCCGGACTATTATGCTTCGACTTTGGCAGCAGCCATAAGCGTAGGTCTGAACTTGGGAATTTCCTTTACTGAAGCTGGAAAAGCGCTGGTCCAAAACTTCAAACTGCCGCCGGGGCGAATGAATTTGTTTGCCGGCATCAATAACTCGCTCTTAATCGATTCTTCATACAATGCTTCTCGGTTGGCGACCATCGGTGCCCTTGAACTCTTGGCCAAAGTGCCGGCCAAACCCAAAGTCATAGTTTTAGGTGACATGCGGGAATTGGGTGAGATTGCCGGCCAAGAGCATGAACTGGTTGCCCAAGAAATCTTGAAGGTGGCTGATGAGGTGATTTTAGTCGGGCCTCTAACTAAAAAATACGTTTTTCCCATCATATCTTCAAAATTGCCGACCCACTGGTTTGTCAATAGCTGGCAAGCTGCCGACTACTTAAAACTTCATCTGGAAAACGGTTCCGCCGTCTTGATCAAGGGGTCGCAGAACACAATTTTTACCGAAACAATTGTGGAAAAGTTGTTGAAAAACCAGGCAGATGTTAAAAAACTCTGTCGCCGGGGTGAGTTTTGGGAAAAACAAAGGCAGCAACTTGCTATTGCAAAATAATAATATTAGGATTTTCAGGTGTGATAAGATAAGACTTATGAAAATCAGCAAACCTATCAGATTATTTTGGGGAGAGAACTACTCGGAAAAACCTCCTTTGGTAGCCAAAGCCATCCAAAAAGCGGCTCAGGAAACAATCGAGATTATTAACCTCTATCCCGGATCGATTTATCAGGATGCAGTTAAACTGATTGCCAAAACCCTTAAAGTCAAAGAGGAACAGATTGTTTTTGGTCACGGTATCGAAGGCTTAATTCATTTAACCAGCATGGCTTTTTTGGGCAAGGGTAAAGTTGGCGGTATGTTTCAGCCCTCATTTTTTGTTTTTGCCAACAATCTTAAAAGAGGTCAGTTTTTGGATTACCCTTGTTCCTATAATCAAAAGGTAGACTTAAATCGATTTATTAGGTTTCTCCAAAAGATTGATGTCTTTTTCCTGGCCAGCCCCAATACGGCTACTGGTAATTATTTACTAACAAGAGCAGAGATAGAAAAAGTTTTGAAATCATATAAAGGTTTATTGGTAGTGGATGAGTGCTATTTTGGCATTGGCAACCAAACGGTTATCGATCTGGTCAAAAAGTACGACAATCTTCTAATCTATCGGGGATTAACCAAAGTCATGGGTTTGGGCAGCCTAAGGTTGGGGTTTGCCATTGGCCAAAAGAAGATCATCGACCAATTAAAATACCATTTTACCGAGATTGAATTAGATCCGGTTAATACCTTTTCCTTAAAGGTTTTCCTGGCTGCTTTCCCATATTTCAAGAGTTTGGTCCAGAATACCAATAATTTTTTTGATCAATTTCTTGATTATATGAAAAAGCAGTTTCCCCAGGACAAATTCATCAAGAACGTGACCACTTTCCATTTTATGGATATCAGAAGATATAAAGTGGCTAACTACAAAGTCCAAAATTACATGAACCAAAAAGGCTATATTTTTTCCCAAGAAAAGCTGGAAAACAATAAAGGCATTAATTTCCCGGAATTGATTATGCTCACCCCGCCGCCCAAACAGCTTTGGCCGGATTTTGCCAGAACCCTCAAACAGGCGTTAAGGCAGAAATAACTTTAGCTTTTTTTCCTTTCCCTTCTTAGCTATTTTCCACAGGATTTCAAAAATCTGTTTTTGGGTTTTGGCGATCTCCGAGTTGTGAATCTCAACTCCAAACAGTTCTTCCTGGTAGATATGGTAAAAAGCAAAAACATCGTTATAGATATAGGTATCGTGGTTGATTTCCAGGATAGCTTTGGGTAGTTGTCTGGCTTGATAGTATTTTTCCAGATAAACCTTTTCTTTGGTGTAGCTTTTTTGCGAATCAGCGTCATTGGATATTTCCCGGCTGAAAATACCTCTTTTAACGTACTCATGCCTTAATTTTTCGGCAAACTCTTGGCCAACACCTTCATTCCAGGTTAAATAACCATAGCCAACCACACCGGTTTTGGCTTTTAAGGTATTCCAAAGAATTTGTTTTAAGCCGCTTTGGCCGCGAAAATAGACGACTTTAGTGGCTGAACCGGTGTTATCCTCGATTCCCGAAAGCTGATCAATTAAATCAGGCAGGGCTTGTTTGATTTTGTCTAAAGCGGCCTCTTTTTGAGTTAAGAGCAGTTTTAATTTTTCCGGCTCGCAGGCCCGAGCTTTAGTCGTACTTTGATCTAGAACCTCTTCGACAAGGCCCAGATTTTTCAGCTCTTCCAGATAGCGGTAAATTGAGGTCCGGTTGAGTCCGGATAATCTCGATAGCTCCAAAGGGGTCAGCACCCCCTTTTGTAAAAGCAGAAGGTAGATTTGGCTGCCTTTGTCATCTATATCGAACAAGCGGAGTTGATCTGTCAGTTTTTGATTGTTCACCATGATGAACAACAATTTTACCAGAACCAAAAATAAATGTAAAATGCGGCGAAAATGCAAAAGGGAAGAAGATTTTATGATAGAAAGACTGTACGCAAATATCTCTAGGCCAGATTCGGCTCGGCTTTTATTGGAAGCGGGAACGATTGGCGAGGCACTTCTATTGAAAAAATACCATGTTCTAGGTGTTCAAGTTCCTGATTTATCTGATTATGAAAGAGATTGTCGAATTGAAACATATAACTTATGGCCAATTAAGGTATTTGGTTCCAGGAGAAGAATAAAAAGAGCTCAGTTGATTGAGTTAGGTCCAGAAGCAGCTACGCCAATCATAAAAATTAGCCCTGAAGCACGAGAATCTGTTGCTTGTCCCAGCAACGGTTCGGGTTGGTTTATAAGGTTAAGAAAAGGAAAACTGGAAACCTTTTCTTCGGAAGAAGTAGCCGAGCAAAAGGGCATAAATGTTTGGGCAAATGACATTCTGGCTTGGGTGGCCGGAGCAACAGGCTTAACTGTAGTGGAGATAGAAAAGAAGGGTACCAATACGGAAAAGCGAGGTTGGGTTAATCAGTTAGCCGATAATGGCGATTACCCCTTACATGTTTGGCAAGCCTATATTTACTTTAAGTACGGCCAGGATTTTGGTGCTGGACGGGTAGATGCCGCCAAACTTTTACAGTCGGGGATGAGTGAAGAGGAGCAAGCGGCCTTAGTCGGCTGGTTAGATGGTTGTCCGCGTCGAGAACGCAATGTTGCCAAAATGGGGGTAAAGCAGTATACCCAAGAGCATCTACCCGAGTGCATGCTTTGGCATTTAGTCTTGGACGCAACTAAGGGTGCGATTAGGTCTAATTCTTGTTTGTACTACGAGTTGCGATATGGTTGGGAAAATGTGCCTATCACCGAGGAATTTGATTTAAATTCTGTTCCTAGGAGTTTTGGGGAAAGATATATCCGTTTTGGTTTGGCGCGAGAATCAGCTTATGAGATTGTCAAAAACTTAGGGAAACTCATTGATCAAAAAGGTCAAAGCGGCTTATTAGTTGGCCTGAAGGCTTTAGGCCAGCTTAGCCGTAACCCTGAAATTAGCTCAACTAAAACTTTAAGTACTGCCTTTGCCGCCAAAATTGCTTCGCAAGAAGGAAGGTAAGAACTATTAACCTATTTTAAAAGGAGCAATCTATGAGTGATCCAGAATTAGATGAAGCTAGAGTCAAATTTCAAGCCATTGCTTTGACTGCTAGTGAGCGGCCGACCATAGATAAAGTAGCTGAGGGCTGGCGGGCTTTTGGTCAGTGGGAAGAAGCATCAGTCCCTGGTTTAAGAGGTATTCCCGGGCTTGAAGCACAATCTCTTGGGGCTGAAGTGATTGCCTTTACTATGGAACAGGGAAAGCCGGTAGTTTGTTCGGGTGACACCCTCCCCACCACCGTCTGTTTGGAGGCGTCGACAATTATCACGGCCACAGAAGATGGCACGACCATATATGGTCCATTATTGGAAGGTTTATATATACCTCAGGTAGCCGTAGTCAGACATTTTTGTCGGACGATGTTGCAAAGAGCTCAGCAAGGTTGGAAATGGTAGGATAGTTTTTTGATTGGGGAGGAGGATTGAGCTGCGCAAATAAAACAAACAAGCTAGAATAGGGTTAATAAATAATACTAATCAGGCGGTAAACCATGAAAACTACTTTAGATCAATTTCAAGGACTTCTTTTTAAGGCAGCAGCGACGGTTATCTCTGAGCCCGAGGCACGCTATTTTGCCCAAGAGGAGATCGAAAATTACTTAAAGAGGCCGATTGATGAGAGGTGGTTACCCGGGATTGTGCGCGAGATTAAATCTTGGCAGGAAAATCCCAATTTAAACCCTAAAGTACTTGCGCAAACTCCCGGCAGCATTTTGTATGACTTTCAGGGTTTAGGCGCCTCGTTAAAACTTAAAGAAATTCAGGACAGCTTGGAAAAGCGCGCCAAGAAGAACGGAGTTGCTCTTGCCGCCATCCGTAATAACTCTGGCGATCATGCCTTAAGTATATGGACCAGTGGTTTGGCCAAGCGGAACCTCATTGGGTTGGCTTTTGTTAACGGCGGCAATTCGGTCATGCCTTATGGCGGGACCCGAGCCATGTTTGGGACCAATCCGATGTCGTATGCGATTCCCACTTTTGATCGGCCGATCATTGCTGATATGGCGACTTCGGAGCTAGCCTTTTTTAGATTTAAAGAGGCTTTAGATAATAAGCGAGAAGTAGGCGATAAGACCTTGGTTGATGAAAGCGGTCAGTACACTAAAAATCCGAAAATGGCGGCTACTCCCAGTGGCAGTGCCCGGATTATGCCCATGGGCGGCGGCTTTAAAGGCTACGCGATTGTCATGCTAGTAGAAATTTTGGCCGGCGCTTTAACTAGAAGCAAAACCAGCACCCTAGAAAAACCCGCTTGCTATGACAGCCGGGCTTACGGAACTTTAATCATGGCGATCGATATAGCCAGTTTTACCTCGGTGAAAGCTTTTAAAAAATCGGTCACCAATATGTGCCAAGCCATTAGACAGCAAAGGCCAGCTCCTTATGCAGATAAGGTAATGGTACCCGGAGATAGAAGCAGCTTCCTTTTTGAAAAACTTAAACAGACAGGAGTTGATATTCCGGAAGAGATAATAACAGATTTGAAAGAGCTAGCGACTCACTGAAAAGAAGACAGTCAAATTAGCTCAGATCTTCAAACAAGCTTTTTCTTGATATAATGCAAAACGATATGAAATTTCCGTTGCGAAAAATTATAGATTATGCTATGACGAAGCCGAGCGTAGTTGATCGGGCTTACAGGGAATTCTTTGGTTCGATGCCTCCCGAGAAGTTGAAAACAGAATGGGAAGATCTATTTTTAGAGTGGTTAATCTTTGACTACAAGCAGAGTGCAGGTACTTCTTTTCTGGTCGAATATATTCTCAAAAATCCGGACAAATTAGATAAAAAAGTAATTGATCAGTTTAAGCAAATTGCCAAAACCGAACTTTATAGTCAATTTGAAATCCAGGAAATCAAAAAGGGAGAATGGTTTATTTTAGAAGACCTCTACACCGGTAAAAGCTATAAAGTTTATGAAAAAAAAGGCACATCGTTTATTGAAAGCCAGGGAACAATTCCCGGCAGAATTGCCCAGGTGGACAAGCGTTGGTATCTGGTTGGGGCTAATTCTGTCTACTATCCAATAACTTATACCGAGAGATTCAAAAAGAATTTAAGGGAAATTAAAGCTACCAATTGTTCGCCAAAAGACACGGTCGAACTTTTAATAGCTCAGGAAAATAGACCACTTGATACGTCGCCAATTCTCACCAAAAAGCAAATCAAAAATAAAAGAAAAAGACTGAGAAAGGATTATGAAAAAAATATGACGAAATATGGTTTAACCCTAACCATAGACGACTTACTCAAAGAAATCTACGAAGAAGATCGGACAAATGTTTTGGATTTTTGGCAAAGTTTGATCAAAAAGGGTTTAACCGAAAAATTTATTCTCGATAAAACAATAATTTTGCAGGATATTTGGAACCACTTTCCTCATAAATGCCTCAAAGGTTTATCGCCGGCTGAGGCTTATGCCAAAATGAAAACCGAAGAATGAAGTAAAAGAAATTTTGGCCGGATTTTGCCAAAACCCTCAAACAAGTTTTAGGGCAAAACAACTAGATAGTTTTTTGTGAAGCCGCTAAAAAGGGTTGGAACAGGCGAAAAATAGCCCCTAGGCTGAGCTTTTCAACTTTTTTTCTTGTTGCCAATCGACTATCTGCAAACCTTTAATGAAGTTAAAATGCTTGACGTTGCCGGTAACTAAGGTTAATTTTTCTTCCAAAGCCGTGGCGGCAATTAAGGCATCTGGTATTTGCAAGCCATGAGAGAACGAGTAAGTTTTCATCAACTCCAGCATTTTCTGGCCAAGTGTGGGGGAGAAAGGAATTAGGTAAATTTTTCCTTGAAATGTTTGTAGCGTTTTTAGTTCCTGCTTATTCCTGGCTCCCTGGATTAATTCGGCCAGAATAATGGGCGAACTAACCAACATTGGTTGCATCTCAAGGTATTTTCGAGTTCTTTTATCGCCACGGAAATAATCGATTAAAATATTGGTGTCAAGAAGTTTATTCATGGCGTTGAGCCCACTGTTTTCGCATATCGCTAACCCACTTCACCGAATTCTTCATATCCTCACGTTTTTGCCACATGCCAAAACCAGGCAAGCTTTTATTCTTCTGCTTATCCAGGAAAAACTTATCGACAGGGATAATTAAGGCCTTGGGCTTGCCGAATTTCGTAATTACAAAAGTCTTTTTGCTAATGGCCACTTGATTAACAATTTCTGCTAACTTTTCTCGAGTTTGTTTAATAGATATGGTTTGGTTCATATTTTGAGTTTAAACTAAAGTGTAACTTTTGTCAATATGTAAACTTTGTAATTATTAACTTAAGAGATAGATAAGACAGGTGACTCATGAGTTACCACAAGACCTTGATGAAACCCGGCTCGCATTAGCTAGACCTTTCTGTCAAGGCATGTTGACCGTGGCTGAAAAGGCCTGGAGCCGGAGAAAGTAAACCAAACAGATCATTCTTTCCTGATAATGATAGAATTGGTCCATTAGTATGGACAAATTCTTTATCAAAAAAGAAGCGAATATCTGATGATTTCCCCAGATCCGGTAATTTACAAGAAAGTTTTCTCTCGAGATTTTACCTTACCTTGGTTAGAGATTTGGTATCAAGGTGAAGCAAAAACGCCTAAGCCCTGGAACAATCAACTAAATAAATCCTTTCCCTATATTGTTTACCTGAGAAAAAATGATACAGTTACCAGTTTTTATGATCTGGCTGGTTTGCATTGGTCTAGGAATTCGGCCATTGAAGAAGTTAAAAAAGATAGTCGGTTTCTCGATGTCATTATCGCCCATGTTAAAGAAAAGCTCGAACCGATTAAAACCTTATTAGATAAAGATCCGTTAAAAGAGAAATTGGTTTTGCTTCAGTTTCTGAGTAGTTTCCAGGACGCATATCCTTGGTTTGAGGCTATGTGGGAACTTTGTGAGGCGGAGGAAGATGAAATCGGTTCACTAGATATTGCTAAAGCGAGAGATCTAAAAGAGGCCACCAACACCCTCAGCGATGATCTTGACAATTTTATTAGACAATCATTGAGGAGAATTTTCCCAAATTTGGCCGATTTTGTTCATGTCCTAACAATCCAAGAGATAAAGACCGAAACATTTCCCCTTGGATCAACTCTCAAAAAGAGAGACAAGGGCTTTATTTTTACAGACAATGCCTTATTTTGCTCAGATCAATTACCAAATATCGAGAAAAAATATCGAATAAAACTGGAACAGGACAATACTTCCCCCAATATATCGGTCATTAAAGGAAATGT
>Ga0154676_123_pt1 | contig 11085 bp, 14 predicted proteins | sample Rifle2008BG13ft_FD_116105 | JGI IMG/M metagenome (GOLD analysis project Ga0154676, IMG submission 116105) | Candidatus Beckwithbacteria bacterium RBG_13_42_9 | reverse complement strand
AATCGTGCCTAAAACGGAAAAACTGGCCACTGCCTGGGCCTATGACCATTTGCTGGAAAAGACTTTAGGCAAATCAGCCATTAAGCTGGAAAAATGCCGGCAAAGCATAAAAGACAGCGACGAATCTGGTTTTTATCAGGCCCTGCATAATGATTTTGAGAAATCAATGACGAAGTATTACCCAATTGTTGAACAAGTGAAACAGGATTTACTAAAATCTGGGGCTTTGACCACTTTACTTTGTGGTTCAGGCTTAACTGTAGCCGGATTTTTTCCCAATCAGAGTTTGGCCCAAAAGGCTCATCAGATCTTATTAAATAATTATAATTATCAACAGGTGATAAGGACTTCCACCTTATGATTACCAGAGAACATACCAAGATTGTCCAAATTGGTCAGCAAAAAATCGGCGGCGGCCGGCCCATTTTAGTTCAATCAATGGTGCAGACAAAAACTGCCGACATAAAAGCAACGGTAAAAGAAATTATTAGTCTTGAAAAATCAGGTTGTGAAATGGTTAGGGTGGCTGTGCCTGACTTAGATTCGGCTAAGGCGATTAAAGAAATTAAAAAACAGATTCATATTCCGTTGGTAGCCGATATTCATTTTCAGTATTTATTAGCTTTGGAAAGTATCAAAAATGGAGTTGACAAAATTCGGATTAACCCCGGCAATATCGGCGGCCGAGAAAAGACCAAAATGATAGTAAAAGCCTGTCAAGAAAAAAATATCCCCATGAGAATTGGTATTAATACGGGCTCTTTAGAAAAAGATTTGTGGGAGAAGTACGGCAAATTAGGGGTAGCCAGAGTCGTGTTGGAATCAGCCACCAGGCAGATACAACTTTTGGAAAAAGAAAAGTTTTACCAAACAGTTGTTTCCTTGAAAGGTTCTAATATTTCTCAGACAATAGAAGCTTATAAATTATTTGCCCAGCGTTATGATTACCCTTTGCATATAGGCATAACTGAAGCTGGTCCAGGTTTGCCGGGGATTTTAAAAAGCGCAGTCGGGATTGGTTCTATCCTTTCTTTGGGTTTGGGAGATACGGTCAGGGTTTCCATCAGCGAGAAACCGGAAAAGCAGGTTGAAACGACTTGGCAAATTTTAAAAGCCTTGAATTTAAGACAAAAGGGAATAGAGATCGTGGCTTGTCCTACCTGCGGCCGGACGGAAATTGATCTCATCGGCTTAGCTAAAAAAGTGGAACAGCTTTTAGCTTGCTTAAAGGCGCCCTTAAAGGTGGCGGTTATGGGCTGTGTAGTCAACGGCCCAGGGGAAGCCTCTTTTGCCGATATTGGCCTTTGTGGGGGCAAAAAGCAGGCAGTCATTTTTAAAAAGAAAAAAGTAGTTAAAGTTGTGGAACAGGAAAGCAAAATCTTGCCTGTCTTTTTAGAAGAAGTAAAAAAGGTCTTGGAAGAAAAGAACTATCCAGAAGATGTCCTGCAATTAAACCAAATTTTAAGGAGCTATCATGAGTGATGCAGATTTTCCTACAAAAGTGGCAGTTTTGGGCAGTACTGGTTCGGTAGGAAGGCAGACTTTGGGAGTGGTCAGGTCTTTGTCCGGCCAGTTTGAGATTTATGCTTTGGCGGCTAACCAAAATGTTGACTTGCTCAATCAGCAAATTGAAATTTTTAAACCACAATTAGTAGTGATCGGTAAACAACAATTAAAAGGAAAAATTACCAAGGGCCGGTTTAAATTATTAACAGGAGCAGGGGGATTAGAAGAGATTGCTGGTGACGATAAAGTTGATTTAGTTGTTTTTGCTACTACCGGGATGGTGGCTTTGCCGGCCTTGCTGGCAGCCATTAAGGCTAAAAAAAAGATTGCCATTGCCAACAAAGAGGTTTTAGTCATCGCTGGAGGATTAGTTACTAAGTTATCCCGAGAAAACAAAGTTGATCTAAGGCCGGTCGATAGCGAGCATTGTGCCATTTGGCAATGTTTGGCCGGAGAAAAGTTAAATCAAGTTAATAAATTAATCTTGACCGCTTCTGGTGGGCCTTTTAGAGGCTGGGACTTAAAAAGAATTAAAAACGTAACTCCGGCTCAAGCCCTAAAACATCCTACTTGGAGCATGGGTGCCAAAATCACGATTGATTCGGCCACTTTATTAAATAAGGGCCTGGAGGTGATTGAGGCCCATTGGTTATTTAATCAACCCTATGAAAAGATTGCCGCCATTATTCACCCCCAAAGTTTAATTCATTCTTTGGTGGAATTTGTGGACGGTTCTCTTAAGGCCCAGTTGGCGGCGCCTGACATGCGTCTAGCCATCCAATATGCCCTAACTTACCCGCAAAGACAAAAAACTGTTTTTAACTTTCTAGATCTAGTTAAAAGTAACCACTTAGATTTTTACTTGCCGGATATAAAGAAATTTCCCTGTTTGCACCTGGCGGTTGAGGCTGGTAAAAAAGGCGGCACTTATCCGGTGGTTTTGGTTACAGCCGATGAAATCTTGGTTGAACAGTTTTTAAAAGGAAAGATTAGTTTTTGGCAAATACCTGTTTTTTTGGAAAAAACATTAGCCAAACACCAGTCGGCACCTCTTTCTCTGGAAAATATTTCAGCGGTTCAGGCATGGACAAAAGAAACTCTGGAAAATTTAATTAACCGCCGATAGTTTTTGTTATAATAAACAGAATTTATTATTAATTTTAAGGGAGATAAAAATGACAGACAAATTAGTCTCAGAAGAATATTTACATTTTGATGGAGAAAGACTAAGTGCCCCAGGCAGTTTGATTATGCCTTTGTTGCCGGAACGTCCAACTTTGCCGGCCACAGTGGAAATTGCCCCAGTAGAATCCCAAATTAAGCCAGTCGGAGAGGGCACATTATCTTACCAGGATTGGTTATTAGACCAAATGGGGCAAGGCGTGAATGTTGACTTGTTGGTTAATAGCGGTCACTGAGCTTTGACATTTAGGTTTTAATGCCATGTCATTTATGACTCTTCCTCGTCATGTTGCCATTATCGTTGACGGCAACCGCCGCTGGGCCAGGAAACGCGGTTTGCCAGATATTGCCGGTCATAAATATGTGACCGATCATATTTTGGAGCCCCTGATCTATCGCTGCATTAAACTGGGCATTCCTTACATTACTTTTTGGGCTTTCTCTACTGAAAACTGGAAACGAGGCAAGTTGTTTGCTCAGGCTCTTTTCTCCCTTTTAAGGCAGATGCTCAAAAGAGATTTAGAGAAATACAACCGAGCCGGTATGAGACTAAATACGATTGGCGATTTATCAAAACTGCCTAAAGACTTAGTTGAGATGATTGAAGACCAGAAACAAAGATCGGCCAAGAATAAAAAGATTACGGTCACCATTGCTCTCAATTATGGCGGTCGGGATGAGATACTACGCGCGGTTCAGCGCGCAAATTCGAAATTCGATCCGTCAGCTGACGGACGAAATTCGAAATTAACAGAAGAAGAATTTAGTAAATTTTTAGATACAGCGCAGCCAAAGTTGCCTGATGTGGATTTGGTAATTCGTACCGGCGGAGAACAGCGTCTTTCCGGTTTTATGCCTTGGCAAACGACTTACGCCGAGTATTATTTCCCCAAAACCCTGATGCCGGATTTTACGGTTGAGGAATTCGATAAAGCTTTGAAAGAATATGAAGAAAGAGATCGAAGGATAGGCAAGTAGAAAATATTACAAGGTTACAAGGGGATAGATTACAAGGTTACAAGGATTTAAATTTTAGGGTGGTAATCATTTTATTGAGCATTTTTAAGATTTCTACCAAAGAGTTAGTTAATTTCTCAAAATTATTTTGTTTTGATAATCCGGTTTTAATCGAAATTATCAACTGAGTCTCAAGTTCTGCGGCAGATCCATAAGCATTTTGCAGGAATTTTTTATATTCTAGCTTACTACCACGGTTATAACCTTCAGCAATATTTGAGGGAATAGAAGTAGCGGCACGCCTCATTTGAGAAACTAAACCATATAATTCGCTTTGAGGAAATTTTTTAGTAACTTCGAAGACAACCACTGCCAGTTCTATTGATTTTTGCCAGACAATGAGCTCTTTATAGCTCCTGATTTTTACCATGGCCATTATTACTTGTAATCTAGTAATCTTGTAACCTAATTCCTCTATCCCAGTATTTTGAACCCCAACACTGTTTCCACAATCTGCATCAACCACCAAGCGACAAAGACAATCACAAAGCCGATTAGAGCAGAAACGACTCGGGCTTGTCCGGCTTTAGTTGTTTCCGGGTTTCCAGCCGAGGTTAACAGTTGGAACCCGCCGGCAATCAGCATAAAGAGCAAGATTAAGCCGGCAATAGGGAAAATATACTTTAAAAGCTCGGAAATAACTTTGCCCAAAGTACCAGCACTGCCGGCAAATTTAAATGTAGCCGGTTCGGTGATGGTCATATCTTTTCCGGGAAGAGTGAGTTGTAGCATGGTAAAACCAAAAACTAAAAATTAAATATAAAAAACCTAAGTTAAGTTTTTGATTTTTTATTTTTAAGATTTAATTTTGTTATACGAATCCTGGTATTTTTAGTATATCAACTCCGATCAAGCGCAGGATAAAAACCGCAAAGATAATAAAAAGTAAACCAGCGCCAGCGGAAACAAAAGTATCTTGACCATTTTTGATCTGCTCCGGATTGCCTTGAGAAGTAATTAATAAAAAAGCTCCCCAGCTCATAATTAAAAAAGCGATGCCGCCGCCAATAAAAATAGCGATTTCTAAAAACTTACCAATGAAGCCTTGGGGAGTAGCGGGAATACAGCCAATAGCCGTTTCGATAATAGGGTTATCCACGGTTGAGCCTTCGCAAGCTATTGGCTTAACCGTAACAACGACAGGAGCCAGCGGAGCAAAATCTTTGAGATCCGGGTCAAGAGGGATATCCCAGTCTTTGTTTTCAAAATATTTGGCCCCTATGCAAACACCCACTCCGACTACTTCATGGCAACACGCGGGAAACTTTTTTAACAATCGATCCATTGGGGGTAAAACTTTACCAACAAGACCTGGTGCAATACATTGACAAGGATGGTAACCACTAGGGCATTCAGCATGTTGAGCTGAGGCTGACTTAGGGGTCAATAAAGATCCTAAAAGTAGAGCTAAACTAAGTAGCGCAATTAACATTTTTGGGGGCATCAATCTCAAGTTTATCAAACAGAGGGGATGGAGTAAATGATATACTGGAAAAGATGTCAAAGCTCAAAGCTCAAAGCGTAAAATTTAAATTTTTAAAGGTAATTTTATTTATATCGGTTCTTGCTACTTGTAGCTTGTTGCTGGTGGTTAAATCCGTTCGGGCCGACGAGCTGGAAGACTTAGCCAAGCAAATTGCCGATCTGGAAAGTGCCCGGCAGCAAAGTATTAATGCCACTAAGCCCCTAGAAGGCCAGTTAAGCCAATTAGACCAGAAACTCCAGACGATTCAGGCGGGTTTAAACCAGGCAGCTGTGCATTTGGCGAATTTGGAGCAGAGTATAGTTGATCGGGAATTGGCCTTCAAAACCCAGTATGCCATTTTAGCCGATCGGGTAGAGGCCTATTATAAACATCTACGTGGTCCGTCAGCCTTTTTCTACTTAATTTCTTCGGATAAAGCTTCGGAATTAACCAAACAATTATCCTATCAGCAAGCGGTGACGGATGATGATAAGGCAACCATTGTCAAAATTTCCGAAGATCTGGCCCAGTTACAGAAAGATAAGATTAAGGTGGAGAAAGACCGAGAGCTTTTGGCTTCCCTGCAGCAACAACTTGATCAACAAGCTCAATTTTTCCGCAAAGAAATTAAAGGCGCCAAGGAATATCAGGCAAAACTTTCTCAGCAAATTGCCCAGCTTTCAGCTAAACAACAACAGCTTTTAGCTCAGAAGTTAGGGAGTTTGAATCTACCGACCAGTTTGGGCGCCGGGCCTTTATACTGTACCGACGATCGGAAAATTGACCCTGGTTTTGGTTCCGGTTTTGCTTTCTTTACTTTTGGGATCCCGCATCGAGTTGGTTTAAACCAGTATGGTGCTTATGGTCGAGCCAAAGCCAATCAGGGCTATCAAGATATTTTGCGAGCCTACTTTGATAATGTTTCTTTTGAAAAAAGAGATAACGTGACTCTTAAAGTTCAGGGTTATGGTGAGAAGCCTCTCGAAGATTATCTCTTGGGCATTTATGAAATGCCTGGCGATTGGCCCCTAGATGCTTTAAAGGCCCAAGTGGTGGCGGCTCGTTCTTACGCTTTGGCTTACACCGGAAATGGGGCCAATGAAATTTGTACCACCCAAGCTTGTCAGGTTTATAAAGGCGGCAACAAAGGTGGTGCTTGGGAACAAGCAGTTCGGGAAACGGCCGGAGAGGTAATGGTTTCCGGCGGTCAAGTGATTACGGCTTGGTATGCTTCAACCGCTGGAGGCTATACTTTTCGTTCAGCCGATGTCGGCTGGAACGATCGGCCTTGGACCAAAAGAGTACGTGATACATCTAGCGATGTGGGTAACTTCAGCGATTTATTCAATAATGCCTTTGATAAAGACTCGCCCTGTTTTTATGCAGCTCAGGGTTGGCGAGCAGAATATGGTAAGTCGGCTTGGCTAAAACCATCAGAAGTGGCCGATATTGTGAATGTTTTACTCTTGGCCAAAAATGATGGCTCGACCCAAACCCATTTGTCTCAAGCCGATAAACCTAATCCTGATGGCACCGATACTTGGGATGCGGAAAAAGTTAAACAAGAATTACGCAATCGCCATATCAACCCCTTTTCCAATATTAGCGATGTAGGGATTGATTGGGATAGGGGTTTGGGCAGGACTACCAACGTGACCTTTAACGGCGATGGGGGCAGCGCTACTTTTAATAGCGATGAATTCAAAAACTACTTTAATCTAAGGGCACCGGCTAATATTCAGATTGTCGGACCGTTATATAACGTTGAGAAAAGATGATAAAATAATCATTAGTTTATAGGCCCTAGCGTCTAGCGTCTAGTTTTTAACTAATCGCTAATCGCTAATACCTAAACGCTCAATTGCCTACTATTTTCAATTCAACCACGGCTAAAACAAAACCTAAACCGGTTAGGCGTCTGGATACGGTGGAGATCGTCAGGGGCGAATTTGGGGATGAGCATACGACCAATCCTTTAGCCGCCTTTGCGGTCATGCCCCGGCGGATCTCTTTTGAAACCCAGGAAATGAAGGAACAAATAGTCTTACTTCTGCGTAAACACTGGGTGACTAATACTCCCTGGATTGTTCTGATTTTTGCCCTGGCTTTAGTGCCGATGTTTTCTAGAATTAATGTTTTGTTTTCCTTCTTGCCAGCCAGGTTCCAGTTCATAGTGGTGGTGATTTGGTATATGATCGGCGTGGCGATCTTTTTAGAGAACTTTCTTTCTTGGTATTTTAATGTTTACCTGATTACCGACGAACGAATTATTGATATAGATTTTTACTCCTTGATTTATAAGCATATATCGGAAGCCAAGATAGATCGAATCCAGGATATTTCCTATTCTCAAGGCGGGATAGTCCAGGCGATGTTTAACTATGGGACGGTCCGCATTCAGACGGCTGGCGAGGTTCCGGAAATTGCGTTTGAAAGTGTACCGCAACCGGCCCGTATTGCCAAGATTTTGAATCAATTAATGCTGCAGGAAGAACAGGAAAACTACGACGGCCGAGCCAACTAAATTGAAATTGAAGGCCGATAACAGATGACGGAAGACAGATAGAGAAGACAGAGGGATAGAGGACGGATTTTAATTAAGATTCAGTCTTCTGTTTTCAAATTCTGTTCTCTGCTTTCTGTTTTCAGCCTTCAACATAAGACATGACTCCTTTTGAACAACTATTACAAAGCCTTTTTACAGCTGACGTTTGGGGCCTAGTCAAGCTGGCGGTCTTGTTATTTATGGGCGTTTATTTAGTTTTTGCCATCGTGATTGTTCGTCAAATAAAATTGATGATCAATGTTTTAGATGGCAATTTAAATTTACCCCTAAGATTGCTTGCCTTAGCGCATTTAGTTTTTGCGGGGCTAGTCTTTTTAATGGCTTTAACGATCCTATAGAACAACGAATAATCAACTAATCAATATAATTATATAGCCATATAACAATTCTTTTTCTAGCAATTTAGACTTTTAACGGTGACAATTTTTTTGTAATCTTGTAACCTGGTAATCTTGTAATCCATAGCTATGAATTCTTTCGAAGTCGGCAAAATTATCGGCTCGGCCAACACCAAAACCTGGGCGCAAGTTCATGTTTTTGAGCCCCAAGATCTTCATAAGAAAAAAAAGTTCGGTCAATTGTTTGCGGCCATTAGCCTTGAAAGCAAGATTACCGATGAGCATAGCCTGATTGAAATCGCTTCCTTCGGCCGCGAAGTTTTAACCCGCTTTCATGAGCTCTATTTTTCTGCTGAAGACCTAATCTCTTGCCAAGAGCGCTTAGAAAAGGCCCTGCAAGCTTTAAAAGACGAGTTTGCCCAGAAATTAATTATTGGCGGGGTGGTTGGTGTGATTTTGGAAACCGAAGAAAAAGTGGCCATTTATGTAGCCAGACTTGGTCAAGCCCAAGCTTATCTTTGGCGTCAAGGACAGTTAGTGACTCTCCTTAGTTCAGCTCAGCAAGAAACTATTGGTACGATTAGTGGCTGGTTAGAGGTAGGTGATGTGGTCTTATTGGGAAGCGATAAGATTTTTGAGCTAGTTCCTCTGGGAAGCCTGCGGGCCGCCCTGGGGTCAGAATCTTTAGAGGCCGCTTTTCAAGTATTAGCGCCTATGGTTCACGGCCATGAGCATAATGCCCTTTGTGCTTTATTGGCGGTTAAGTTTTCCAAAGAACCGGAAACCGAAGAAAAAGTGGCGGCGAATGAAATAGAAACCACCTCTAAACCCCAGACAGAGAGAACAATTTTAATGTCTAAACCGAATTTGTTCAGCCGGATCTTTGGACCCTTAAGGCAAAAAATAGCCGATGGGGGAATCAGTTTAAGCCAGCATTGGCAAAGGAAAAGCTCAATTTTAGTTCACCAGCAGGAAATACCCCTTAAAAGATCGAAAAAAACGGCGATCAGCGTGGCCGTTATTTTTTTACTTTTGCTTTTATTAAGTATTGGCCTTGGCTTTCGCAAAAAACAAACCGTGGTGACCAATAATCAGGAAACAGAGATTTTGCAGACTGTTAACTATAACCTTGATCAGGCAAAGCAACTGGAGAATTTAAATCCAGGCCGAGCCAGATCTTTGCTTACCGACGCTCAAACAGCCCTGAAAAGCTATCAGGAAACGCATCCCGGAGGCAGCGAAGAGCTCAATAAAGCCTCTCAAGAATTAAATGATTGGTTAGCCAAGGTGAGTAAAGAATATAAATTCAGTGACGCCAATGTTTTTTTTGACCTTTCCCTAATTAACGAAAATTTTAAAGCGAAAAAGTGGGGGATAGTGGATGAGCAGTTGGCCATCTTAGGCCAGGAAGCGGTGGCTACCCTAGATTTGGAGAGTAAGCAAACTCAAGTGATTGCTGGTAAAGAAGCGGCGGAAAAAGCTAATTTTGTGGCGGCTGTTTCGCCTTGGGCAGTGACGGCAACCAGTCAAGATTTAATAGTGGTCGATAAGCCAGGGCAGCGGGTGCTTGACACCCAAAGCCTGGAAGAAGCCCAGGTGACCGATTTGATCGGTTATGCCGGGAATATTTATGTTCTCGATAGCAAAAATAATCAGATTTGGCGTTATGCCGGCTTAAGCGATGGTTTAGCCAAGAAGAATGCCTATTTAAAAGATAAGGCCGATTTAAATCAAGCCTTATCTTTAACTGTTGATGGGTCGGTTTGGGTTTTGTTTGGCGACGGTCATATCGAAAAATACACTCGGGGACAAAGGGACGGTTTTGCCATGACCGGGTTGGACAAGCCTTTTCAAGAACCGATCAAAATCTTCACTGATGAAAATCAAAATAATCTTTATATTTTGGATCGAAGAAACACCCGGGTGGTAGTCTTTAGTAAAACCGGCGAATACCAGGCCCAATATGTTTGGCCGGGAATTGCCGGCGTCCTTGATATGGTCGCTTCGGAAAAGGACGGTAAAATTTTTCTCCTGACCGGTAGTAAAATATATTCGTTGGATATCAAATAATCCTTGTTTGTTGGGTAGTATATTAAGTAGTTTATTAATGGTGTATTACATAGTTACCTACTAATACACGACGAAATATACGTTTTAGCTAATATACAACCCAATATACGATTGCTATGAAAATAATCAATAAAAAGGCCAAATTTCGCTATGAGCTCTTAGAAAGGGTAGAGACGGGTTTGGTTTTGACCGGGGCCGAGGTTAAAAGTGTGAAGCTAGGCAGGATGTCTTTGGCTGAGGCCTATGTCAGAATCCAGAATGGTGAAGTTTGGTTGATTAATGCTAATATTCCGGCTTACAAATTCGCCGATCCTAAAAATTATGATCCGACCCGGACCAGAAAACTGCTTTTACACGAAAAAGAGATCTTGGCTTTAACTCAGAAAATGGAAGCCAAGCATTTAGTTTTGGTTCCAACAGCCGCTTATAACCGGGGTTCAAAGGTGAAGCTGGAAATAACCTTAGGAAGACCGAAAAAACTTTGGCAGAAGCGGGAAGATATCAGGAAAAAAGATGTGGCCAGAGATACGGAAAGAGAATTGAGAAAAAGAAGTCAATAAACAAATGCTAAATGTCAAAGTTCAAATGGCAAATCAATCCGTCAACAGAGGGACAAATTCAAAAAATTGATGGAATTAAGATAATTCAAGAAGGGTGTCGCGTAATCCCGACGTATCGTCGGGAAACGCGACTACCACGTTTAAATTGCTTCGCAATTTATTATGTGGTGGAGATGGAGGGAATTGCACCCTCGTCCGCTTTGTTCTTGCCAAACCTTCTACAAGCTTAGTCCGTTGTGCTACTAACAAATACCAACAACGGACAAAATAAATATTTGTTAGGCGGCCTAAATGGCTTCAACTTGAAATGGCCAATTTCAAGTCTGCACTCTGAGTTTGTTGCCACCCCCTAACGACTCCCCAGAGAAAGTGTCAGAGAAT
>Ga0154676_121_pt4 | contig 11431 bp, 14 predicted proteins | sample Rifle2008BG13ft_FD_116105 | JGI IMG/M metagenome (GOLD analysis project Ga0154676, IMG submission 116105) | Candidatus Beckwithbacteria bacterium RBG_13_42_9 | reverse complement strand
GGAAATTGAATAAATCTTAGTTACTTCTAAAGCTTCTTCCTCTGTCATCGCCGGTAAAATGGAAGGTAGGGTTCTGGCTAGCATGGTTTTCCCAGCGCCGGGCGGTCCGGACATTAAAACATTATGATTGCCGGCGGCGGCAATTTCTAAAGCTCGTTTGGCTTGTTCCTGGCCACGAATGTCTGCCATATCAAATTCCAAATTAGTTTTAGATAAACTTAATTGACAAAAATCGATATGGTTCTCTAACGTTATTAACTGTTGACCGCTTAAGTGGCGAAATAGCTGCAGTAATGAAAATACCGGATAGATTTTTAAATCTTTAACTACCGCCGCTTCCTTGGCATTTACTTCTGGGAGAAACAATTTTCTGATGCCGGCTTTTTTGGCCAATATGGCCATGGGTAAAACCCCGTTAGTATGGCGCAATGAACCATCTAGGGATAACTCACCAAAAGCCAAACAATCACTTAACTGAGCCTTCACTTGATCCCAAGCAACCATTAAACCCAAGGCAATCGGTAAATCATAAGCCGAACTGTCTTTGGGTAAATCCGCCGGAGTTAAGTTAACCGTGATTCGTCTTGGTGGAAAATCAATACCGGAGTTTTTTAAAGCCGCCCGAACTCTTTCTTTAGCTTCTTCAACTGCTTTACCTGGCAAACCAACAATATTAAAGGCTGGCAAGCCTTGAGAAGCAATATCGACTTCTACCTCTACCAATATCGAATCCAGACCCACAGTGGCACCAGACAAAACTTTAGCCAACATAAAAACAGTATGCCAAAAAAACCAAGATAATAAAAGTAAATTGAAGCTCTGTAGGCTAAAAGCCTACAGATTCTTCCCCTCAGGCTCAATTTTTCGCCTTGGCTACTAGCTGATCCCGCCAGCTGGCGGACACCGAAGCGAAAAAGGTTGACTTCCTGCCCAACTGTTTATCTGAGACCATAAAGGCCGTGGTTTTTCGCGAAGGCGGATAAATTTGTTTATCTAAAAAACCAGAACTACGCTGATTATTACCACTAAAAAATAAGTCCTAAAATGTCCTGACTAAAACTGCGGAAAGGACTTTCCTGAAAAGACGAATCGTTGCTATTTATTTCTTAACTTCTTTTTTAAAGGTTTGGTACCATTCATCTAGCACCTCAGCTACCGTATCTTTGGCGCCCAAACCGATGGCTAAACCAAATCCAAGCGCTAACATGGCCACAAAACCGATAAATAAAGTGTTAATCAGACTTTGGGCAATTCCTAACTCGTTAATTGCTGCTAGGGTGGCAAAGATACCGACTAACCAGCTGGAAATTTTACCCAGAAGCCGTGAGGCTTTGATGTCAATTTGCCCCAAAGCCCCCTTAACTACACTTTCGACCAGTCCAGCCACTAAAACCCCAACCGTTAGCACCAGGACCGCAGAAAAAACGCGCGGTATATAACCTAAGACGGTCTGCAGAACTGCGGAAACTGTTGATAAACCTAAGATATTGATCGCGGTCACCGAGAAAATTAAAATGACCAGCCATTTAACAACTCCGCCCAAAATTTCTTCTAGCTTTAACTTCACTTCAGCCTTTTCTAAGAATTGATTAAAACCGGTTTTCTGGACGAGTGTTGATAGTTGCACCGCGCCCAGAAGCTTCACCACCAAAGCTCTCAACCAACCAGCCAAAATTAAACCTAATAAGAAAACAATCAACGAGGCTAATAAATTGGGTAAAAAGGCAATCACACTGGCTAAGACATCGCTGCTAACCGTGACAAAAGCGTTTTGCCAATCAATTACTGGAGAAGCCATAAACTCACCCCCTTTTGCTTCAGTTTTTAATTAATTCCATTTTATGAGAAAATTCTTCTCAGTTCAAGAGAAAGAAAACTCCCTTTAAAAAGAGGGGAATTTAATGTCTTTAGAAAACTCGTAAGCCAGATTCTGTTTAAGGCAATCATTTCTCTTTCAGGGCTTCGAAGTTCCGGTGTAACACCGGAACGAAGTACCCTAATGCCCGCTAGCTTCGTCCCCTTGGGAAGCACCTTATCCCGACGTATCGTCGGGAATGGGACGGTCGACGGTTGCAGCAGGGAGGATTGCCCGTTTCACCCTCCTTGGCTAAAGCTTCGGAGGGCATGGCCCTCTTTAACCAAGCTAAAGAGATTCGTCACTGTTGCTCTAACTAGTCCCGCACCAATTTGTGACGCGGAACACGGCTGAATAAACAGTCGTGAAGCAGTCAAAAATTGGTGCTGGGATGTCCGCTTGCGCGGACCACCCTGCTTCCTGCTGTCTGGACTTTCCTCCCCGATGATGGCAAAGCCATGATATCGGGGCGATTGCCCGGTTTTCTAAAGACAGGCCTATTATAGCAAAATTAGAAAAAAGTTACTTTATCAGGATTTTCTGTGGTTATAAATATCTTTTATCACGACTTCTATAACTAAATACATGGGGACAGCCAGAACTGCCCCACCCACCCCACCCAAGGTAAAACCAACCATTAAAGCGATAATAGTTACTAGGGGATGTATTCCAGCCGCGTGCCTCATCACTTGAGGAACAATGATGTTGTTCTCAAGCTGCTGGACAGCAATATAAAGAAACAAAACCCCCAATGCTAAGGCGGGAGAAATTGACAGCCCAACCAAAATTGCCGGAACAGCGGATAAAGTTGGCCCAATATTGGGTATAAATTCCAATAGTCCGGCCACCATGGCTAGAGGCAAAGCAAAGCTTACTCCCAAAATTCGCAAGCCTAGATAGCACATGATGCCGACAATAAACATTAATGCTATTTGCCCCCGGACCCAACCCCCTAATTTCTTTTCAATATTGTCAATTAACTGCTCAGCTCTTTCTTCGCTGTCATGATCAATAAAAACCAGTTTTAAATAATTTTTTAGGTTGGCCCGCTCCATCAAAAGATAAAAGGTCATTACGCCAATAGTAAAGATGGCAAGAATATTCGAAGCCGCACCCAAAACAATATGGAGGGCTCCGACAAAATTTCTGGACAAAGCTTCAAGTTGATTATTAATCGTATTAACATCTAGCTGGAAAAGACTCATATCCGGCAAGGGCAAGGCTAAATCTTTGGCTAAAACCGAACTTTGCTCAATCAAGGGAGGAATAACTGAACCAATAACAAAAGAAACTATGCCGATGACTAAAATGTAAGCGATGAAAATCCCCAGTGGCCTGGGGAGACGCCAGCGCTGCATTCTGTCAACCAACGGATTGAGCGCAGTCATCAAAACAAAGGCCACAAAAAACAAGACAATGACGGCAATAACTTTGTAGATAAACCATAGGCCAATTAAAAAAAGAATCGCAAAAATAATGGTTCTGTGGGAAATTTCAACCTTTTCCATAATATTGTTGTACTATATTTACTACCTTAGTGTCAAAACTCTTTGACTCTATATTCAACCAATAATCTATATTTTGCTTTTTAAACCAAGTCATTTGGCGCCGGGCATAAGCATGCTCGGCCAATTGCCATCGTTCTTTTACCGTGACTAAATTTATTTTCCTTACAAAATAATCCCGCCATTCTTTATAGCCAATGGTCGTACTTAAAACTGAATTATGCCATCCATAAAGTTTAACTAACTTTTTAACTTCCTTTTCTGCTCCTGCCTTGATTCTTTCTTCTACTCTTTTATCGATTCTACTATCCAATTTATCTATGCTCTTTGTTCTCAACCCAATTATCAAAACATTACTAGAATCCTTTTTTGCATTTGAGTTTTTTATTTTTAGTTTTTTCAGCCAAAGGCTGATCGGCCTTTGGCCGATATTTTTAGTTTTATTAGCTATTTCTATCGCCCTTATCAGTCTTCGAGGATTATTCCTGTCACTATCATTCATTCTTGCCAAACGCCTAGGGTCAACTTCCGCTAATTTTGCCCTTAATTTCTCAATATCTAAATTCTCTAATTTCTTCCTTAACTTCCAGTCCGGCGCCAACCCAAAAGTTGCCATCGGCGCAATCAAGCTTTTGATATATAATCCCGTTCCCCCGACCACGATCGGCAACTTCTCCCTTGACCAAACATCTTCTATAACGACCTGGGCAATTTTTTGGTACAAAGCAACGCTAAACTTCACATCCGGCTCAACTATATCAAGCAGCCAAATGGGAATATTTCTTATCAAGAAATAGCCAATCTTGTATTTGGATAGATTCTTAAAATTTTTAATTTTAAATTTTAAATTTTTAATTCCCGGCAAGAATTTGCCGGTTCCAATGTCCATCCTTTTGTATACCTGCCTAGAATCAGCCGAAACAATTTCGCCATTAAATTTTTGGGCAATTTTAAGGCCTAATTCGCTTTTGCCCGTAGCTGTAGGGCCGCAAATGATCAAAAGTTTATTCATCTGGGTAATTTTAGCATTTCTATCATCTGTCTTTGCTAAAATAGCATCAAGATATGAAAAAGATACTTATTTATGGTTTTGATCCTTACCAGGGCTTTAAGGAAAATATCAGTGCCGAAATTGTTAGAAAAATACCTGGGCGCAACAACTTAACCAAAGTAATTTTCCCGGTTAAGTTTAACGCTCATATCTTTAGGCAAAAAATTAAAGAAATCGATCCGAATATAATCATCGGTCTCGGTCAGCGTCCCCGATCCAGAAAAATCCGCATCGAAAGAAAGGCTCAAAACTTATTTGGGGTCAAGGCCGAAAAACCGAAAATTATTCTTAAAAATCATCCGAAATATCTTATTTTAAATCTGAAATTAAATGCCGATAAAAATTCCTATATTTCTTACAAAACCGGCCGCTATGTTTGTAACTTCTCCATGTATGTCATTAGCCACTTCTGTCAAAACAAAAATATCAAATTTTCTTTTCTGCACATCCCCCAAAAATATCATTTAGCCAAAGCGGTCAAATTTATCGAAGAAAAAATTAAAGAAATTGGTCTAAAAACTAATGACGATTCTTCTTATTAATTAGTCTGTCGAGTACTTCCCAACGTCGCTTTTTTTCTCTATAGGGAATATTATCCTTATACCACTTTGCCGAAAAAGTCCCGGGTCTCGGAGAATATTTGGCCACATAAGCAATTCTAAAGCCAACTTTTTGGCATAAATCGACTGTATTTTGAAATTGTTCTTTTGTTTCCCCGGGAAAACCGACAATAATATCGGTGCCAAATTCTGCCTGGGGAATTTTTTCTCTAATTTTCTTAATTAGAGCTCGGTATTGTTCCCTGGTGTAACCCCGATTCATTCGTTTCAAAACCTGATTATCGCCGGATTGAACCGGCAAGTGAAGGAGCCGGTCAATTTGGGGATGGCCAGCGATACAATCAATCAGCTCCGGATAAAAATCCCAAGGGTTGGAGGTCATAAAATCAATTTTCTTTAGATTTTTAATTTCGCAGAGCGCTTCAAGAAGCTTAACAAACGGCGGCTTGCCCTTGAAAGGCCTATATTGTGACTGAGGCGCCGGAATCTGTCTCTTAGAATCGAGGTTTTTGCGTAAACCAATACCGATTTTTTCCAAACCGTAGCTATTAACATTCTGACCCAGTAAAGTAATCGACTGGTAGCCATGTCGGACCAAATCTTTAACTTCTTTCATAATTTCTGCCATGGGCCGAGATTTTTCTCGGCCTCTTGATAACGGCACAATACAATAAGCGCAAAAGGAATTGCACCCCGAAGAAATCGGCACCCAAGCATGTTTACCCGCCATAGGATCAGGCGCGGAACCCGACTGAGTAAGTCGCTGTGAAGCAGCCTGAGCCGGAGGCGGGCCCTGTCTGACTTTCGGACTATTGAAGCCCACTTCCGAGGCCAGCAAAAATTCATCGACTGTTGGCAACATTTTTCTCAACTTTTTTAAACCGTAATGAAACATGCAGCCGGTCAGAATAATCTTGGGCCGATTCTCTTGACTCTTATGTTTTAGGGAAAGGTTATAGAGCAGACCAATCACCCTATCTTCGGCCGACTGCCGCACCGAACAAGTATTAATCACGATTTCATCCGCTTCTTTAACTGACTTTGCCTTATTAAAACCACGCGCCTCGTAATCGCCGGCAATTCTTTCCGAATCCGCCTCGTTCATTTGGCAGCCGAAAGTATAGATGAAGTACTTCTTAGATATAACCACGCTCATATCTTATCATTTGATACAAAGACCCGGTCTTTTCAAAATCGCAAAAACCGGGTCTTTCTTGCTTAAATCCTATTTCTTAAACCGCCTTAGCCGATCGCGATACCTCTTTAATTGCCGCCGCATCTCATCGGCAGCTTCATTAACGGTCGTTCTTAATTTATCTCCTTGCTCTTGGGCAAATAAAATTCTTTTAGGCAGGCTTACCTGGAGTCGCACTTTGTAGCGTTTAACCACATCTCTACCAATAGTCACTCGGATAAACTTGCCGTCAGGAGGAAGATGGGGAAAATACTTACTTAACTTATCTGTCGCCTTATCTACCAAATCTTTCATCCATTGTCTGATTTGAAGACCTTTACCAACAATCTGATGAAACATTATCATTAAATATAACATATTTAATGATAATCAGCACCCATCACTTCCTAGCTTGAGCTGCTGGTATGTTGGCTCAAAGAATACTGCCAAAGCTTAAAACTTGCCATCAAAAAAATTAAGCTAATTATTAGGGCGAAGAGAACATATGGCCAACCCAGCAGTCCCATCAAGGCTTTGGCCGGAAAAGTCAAAGCCACCGCTACCGGTAAAACTAAGGTTAAGAGTATCCGAATTAGGGGCGCATAAATATCGACCGGTAACCTAGCCATGGCCGATAAATCCCGATAAATCATCATCGTGTGATCAACCTCGGTAGTTAAAACGCAAAGGGCAGCGGCAAAAATATGGACTGCCGTAATGAGAACAAAACTGATCATCCCCATAAAGGCAAACAAAAACCACATGGTGAGCGGTACGCTTATCCCCTCCTTTATTAAAGCAGCAACCACAATTACAAAGAGCGGCACATCAAGTAAATCGGTCTGAGCGGTCAAAACCTGAAATAAAGCGCTCATCGGTCTGAGGAGAGCAAAATCAAACTGGCCGTTAATGACGTCCTGGCGAAACCAATAAACACCCCGAAAAAATATCTGGCCAAACATATCAAATAAATTGAAAACTAAAAAGAAAATGATCAGCTGATTAACGGTAAAACCGGAAACTTTTTGGATTTGATCGCCTAAGCGCAACAAGAGCCATAAGAAAAAGAAAAAACGAATAAATTTACCCAAAAGATACATCAAAGACGAACCTTTGGTCGAGAAGACTGATTCCAGAGATAGGGTACTGGTTTTTAACCACACAAAAAGATATTTCCTGGAAAACATGATTCATCTCCCATAAGCTTCATAAACCCGGATGCCCCGATTCCAGACCCCTTTCACCAAAAACTGCAAGGTCAAAATCCAGGCTAGCATAATACCAATACCAAACCAAACATCATGGAAGTTGACGCGGCCTAACCAAATTTGCATCGGAAAGAACAATAAATAGCTGGTAGGTAAAAATCGGGTAAGGGCGTAGACTGCGGCCGGTAAGATATCTAGAGGAAACAAGGCCCCGGCCACAAATTCAATTAAAACTTGAAATAAAAACCGGGTTGGCCAGCCATTATGCTCGACAAACCAAAAGGTCGTCATCGATACTAAAAAGGAAAGATAAAAATAAAGAACCATGCCTAAGATGGCCGCGATGATTGCTGCTAAAAATAAGCCGGAATTGGCCGGAACCACCAAAGAAGGTTTAAGTAAGATAATAAATAAGCCCAATTCAATAATTACAAAAGCCAAGTTTAAAAGTTTATCAGCTACATCCCTGGCTAACCAATAACGAAAATAATCTAAGGGTTTTAAAAGATAATTGGATAAATCTCCGGTACTGATTTGGCCACCGACGTCAATACTGCGCGAGCTTAAGACTAAAGCCTGCATCACCGATGTCCCCAGAACATAAGTGAGCATTACCGGTTTTTCGTAACCGAAAACTGATTGGGAGTGAGAAAAAACCGCCTGCCATAAAAAATAGACTAAAAGCAGGCCCATAACCGACCTGACCCGCCACATTAAAAAATTTAATCGGTAAACAAAGCCGTCTTCCCAGCTGGTCTTAAAAACTTGAAAATACTTCAGATTAAAATTGACCTAATTCCTGCCTGCCGGCAGGCAGGTCTAATTAATCTAATTAACCTAAACAAATGAAATTTGCCTAGGCCACATCTTTTCCGGTAAACACTTCCCGGATAATATCTTCGATTGCCGGTTCTTCAATATTTAAATCCGCCACCGGATAATTTTCTAAAATTTGAGCGGCTGCCTTAGAGACCTGCGAGCGCTTAACTGCTAAAGTGACTGAAAGTTCATCCCATTTTTTCACTAATCCTATATTCTCCACTTTTTCCCTGGGAACTTTATGAGAAAAAACAACCTGTAGAATTTTATGATCGGCATATTTCTTGGTAATTTCGGAGAGTAGGCCATCAAAAATAATTTTACCCCTGTCAATAATCACTACTCGCTTACATAACTCTTTAACATCACCCATATAGTGGGAAGTTAAAATAATGGTAGCCTTAAACTTTTGATTATATTCTCTAATAAACTCCCGAATCTTTTTTTGCATGACGACATCCAAACCAATAGTAGGCTCATCTAAAAACAAAACCTTAGGCGAATGGAGCAGGGCGGCAATTAATTCACACTTCATTCTCTGGCCTAATGATAAACGCCTAACCTGAACATTAAGCACTTCTTTGACATCCAGTAAATTAACTAAGACAGTTAGAGTTTCATTGTATTGGGTTTCAGGAATTTCGTAAATCTCTTTATTGAGAATAAAACTCTCGATGGCCGGCAAATCCCACCAAAGCTGATTTTTTTGCCCCATCACCAAGGAAATCTGCTTTAAAAACGCGTGGCTCCTTTCCCAGGGCGTAAAACCTAAGACTTGAACCTGGCCGGCGGTTGGATAGAGAAGGCCGGACAAACATTTTAGAGTGGTGGTTTTACCGGCCCCATTGGGTCCAATAAACCCGATTAACTCACCTTCGTTAATATTAAAGGAAATTTCATCCACTGCTTTTACCTGTCGATACTCGCGCTTAAACAAGGATTTAAGCGAACCACCTAATCCCGGCTCTTTTTCAAAAACTTTGTAGTATTTACTTAAACCCTTAACTGAAATTACTGACATATATCTTAAAGCTGCGTATTTGCTTCGTACATTAAGTAGTTATTAGTATCTTTTTATCAAACATCGTCTGGTAATCAGTTATGTTCGTTTTATAACGTTCAATAAATATACTACTCAATATACCACCTAATAAACAACTAACAACCTAAAATTACACTAACTACTGGCTGACGTATAAGAACGTAAAGCGGTTAACCACAGCTGATGAGATATCCACAGCGAAAAGCCGGCTAAAACAAAACCGAGCAAAAGCATCTGTCCAATGTCTCTTCCCAAAAGAACTTGAGTGGGAATAGTCGCGACAAAAGTCAAGGGGATAACAAAGCTAAATAATCCCTGGATTGCCCGGGGAAAGATATCAATCGGATTCCTGCTAATGGAGAAAATCGGCATAAATAAATAATAGAGGTTTTCAATATTCCCCACCCAAAAAGCCAAGATCAACGTCATAAACCAAAAACTATAAATAATCACAAACCCAAAAAACATAGCCACTGCGGCCATCAAAGCACCGCTAAAAGTAATTTGTAAACGGTAAGCCGCTAAGGCCCAAATTAAAATTCCTAAGCCGGCAATAATTCTTAAAAGCGAACGTAGTGAGAAACGCGAAAGGGTAACTAAGAACTGACTGTTTATAGGTTTGGTTAAAACAAAATCTAATTCACCGCGATAGATTGCCCGGGGTAAATGGGTAAAATTTTCCTCAAATACACTTTTGAAAATCGAATTAAAAACTATAAAAAGACCTGTTAAGACAAGAAGCTGACCTAAGTTCCAACCTTTAATATTTTTAACATAGTTGAAAATAAAGACATAATATAAAACTTGGCTGGCCGACCACAAAAAGGTAACAATATTCACAGCCCAAAAATTTCCTCGATACTGCATTTCTCTAACCAAGTTAAATTTTAGTATCCGCCAATAAAGAAAAAGGTATTTCTTGAATAATTTAGTTACCATAAGCTTCGTAATCCTTTACCCCCTTACGCCATAAACGTTTGACAACTAGGCCTAAAATTGATAGCCAAACAAGCTGGATTATCAAATATTTAAATTGCTCTTCAAGGGAAATAACCGAAGTCAAGAGCTTTGCCGGTATATAAATAACGTATTTAAATGGTAATAGGCTGGCAATTTGCTGCATGTATTTGGGCATTAAATCTAAGGGGAAAATTATTCCAGAAAAAAAGGTCGACAATAGTTCAGATATGCCCAACAGCCAAGTAATTTCATTAAACCAAAATGCCATGAAACCTATGATTACTTTCCAAAAGTAAAAAATCATAAAGGAAACTGCCAGCATTAGGCCAAAAATCAACCAACGCCACCAGACCATCAGGTTCATAGTTGTACAACCATGAAGCGCTATTAAAGCTAGTATCATAAAAGGCGTTAAGTAAGTTAGTCTAATAGTCTTCCAAGCAATTTCCGAAGCAATATAAAAACGGATATAGCTTAGCGGTTTTAAAAGATAGGTTGATAAAAACCCGGAATTAATGTCCAGATAAATAGCAAATTCCGGATGAGGTTCCAATAAAACATTTAGAGAAAGAGTTACAAGATAATAGCTTAAAATCGAAGACAAAACATAATCACCTACTTGTTTTTGCTGTGAGAAAACTGCCCCAAAAAACAACATTGCCGTTAAAACGGGCAAAACATCATTAAGAAACCAGATAAAACTTCGGACACGATAAACAAAGGCGTCTTTTAAGCTAATACTGAAAAGGGCTAAGAATTGGCGCATAAATAAAAAGACCTGCTCTATATGAACAGATCCTTTTATTTTAGCAAAAATAATAGTCGAAATTGTTATTTAACGCTTTGTTTAACTACTTTAGAAACGGTAAAACGAACCGCTCGGTGAGACTTATTGACAATCGTAGCTCCGGTTTGAGGGTTGCGGCCCTTCTTATCTTTCACCTTCTTGACTTTAAAGGTGCCAAAACCCGAAAGAACTACCTTTTCACCCTTATTAAGCTGTCTTATGATCTCTTCAAATAAGACATCAATCGCTTCAATGGCAGCCTTTTTAGTTAAATGAGCTTTCTTCGCCACAATTTCGACTAGTTGTGATTTGGTCATTTTTATTCACCTCCCTTTCTTTTTCTATTAACAAAAAGAAAATACGCTATTTTTAAATCCTTTTCAAGTAGGGTTTTTATCTTTTTGTATTTAAATCAATTTAATTTAATTAATCAAAGTTATATGAGAAATGTTTATTAAAATTTATCTTTG
>Ga0154676_110_pt18 | contig 11871 bp, 11 predicted proteins | sample Rifle2008BG13ft_FD_116105 | JGI IMG/M metagenome (GOLD analysis project Ga0154676, IMG submission 116105) | Candidatus Beckwithbacteria bacterium RBG_13_42_9 | reverse complement strand
AGCTTGGCCGAGCTTAGTACATCCCAAGCCATAATATAAATTATTCTTGGCTACCAGCGACCAGATGGCGCTGTTCCAATCGTGATGGCCCCAAAAGGGCTTATTAATATTCCGCGTCAGTAAGTATAAGGAAAGGATGATAATCAGAAGAGAAAAGATAATGTGAATTAGCTTCATATATTATATAATAAACTCAATGAAGCAAATTACCAGGCTAAATTTAATCTTAATTTTAGCGCTTGGTTTGAGGTTAATTAGTCTAAACCAGTCTTTATGGCTAGATGAAGCATTTCAAGTTTGGTCAGTAACTCATTATTCCCCCAAGGGTTTATTGACAGAATATTTAACAGGTGATTTTAATCCACCCTTAAGCTATTTGATAAGCTGGTTATTAACCAGGATTTTAGGTGACAAAGAGGTTATTTTACGCTTGCCGTCAGTTTTTTTGGGCGTTGTCAATGTTTGGTTAATTTATATCTTTTCTCAGACTCTCTTTTCCAAAGCCAAGATTGAAGTTGCCCAAAAACAATTTTCTCTAGGCGAAATAGCGGCTTTTTTTCTGGCGTTGGCGCCCCTACATCTTTATTATTCCCAGGAATCAAGGCCTTATATTTTGGCTTCGGTTTTGGCTACCTGGTCAATGTTAGAATTTTGGCGACTCTTAAAAGAGGAAAAGGGGGCAGTCTGGCGATATGTTTTGGCTACGGCATTAATGATCTATAGTCATTACTTAACTTGGCTGTTACTGCTACTTCAGGCAGTATTTTTAATTGCAGTTAATGGCAAAAAAATTAAAATTTTGCAAAAAGTTATGATTAGCTGGCTAGCGGTATTTGTTTGTTTTTTACCCTGGCTGCCAATTTTTTTAAAGCAGCTGCGAATAGGCAGTGAAGTGGCTAAAACCCTGCCTGTTTGGCGGACTTTGGGAGAAATTTCACTAAAAAATATTGCCCTTGTCCCGGTTAAATTTATTATTGGCAGAATTGCGATAGAAAATAATTTACTTTATGGCTTTGTTATGATGCCTCTAATTTTACTTATTGCCGGAATATTATTAATAGTTTTTAAGAGGACGTTGGTATCTAAGTCAACAGCTTTTTATTATCTTTGGTTATGGTTTGTTGGGCCGTTACTGTTAGGGTTAGCTTTATCGCTTAAGTGGCCAATGTTTCAGTACTTCCGCTTTTTATTTATCTTGCCAGCCTTCTATTTACTGATAACTTTGGGAATCTCAAATCTAAAATTATCTTGGCAAGGACCAGTAGTTTTAGGAATATTTTTGATAAATGCTATTGCCAGTAGCATTTATCTTTTTAATCCGGCTTTTCATCGGGAGGATTGGCGATCAACTAGCACTTACATACAACTTAAAGATATGGGAGCAGTTGTGGTAATCCTAAAGCCGATCGAAGCGCCGTTTGCTTATTATAATCAAAATCAGTCCAGAACCTTAGATTATTCAGAAATTAACCAGGCTCGTTTTGAGAAGCGTTTATGGCTAATTAAATATGCCCAGCCAATTTTTGAACCAGCCAATAATACTGAAGAGACGATTAAACAATATGGTTTTCAGGAAGTTTCAGAAAAACAGTTTCGCGGTGATATTAGTATCAAGTATTTTATTAACCCCTCTGGATTAACAGCTTTCAAAAAATAGCTCTTTTAGGTTTCCACCATAATTAAGGTAGCTCCACAGGCAATTTTTCTTAGGCCGACATCCGAGGAACCACAGACATCACAAATGATAACATTCACTCGATTAGCATGAGCTCCTATAGCTCTTTTACAGTCATGACATATATAGACTTGTCCGACTATTACGTGGCAAGTGTCCGGAGAAGAGGATTGTTCCCTTTGATGTTCTGGGCAGTGATAAAGATGCATCTCAATTTTCTGTGCCATCCAGGTTATAATTATAGCAATGAAGATAACGATTGATATTTCCCAAATTGTTTACGGGACCGGGGTTTCGCGTTACACCAGAGAGTTAGTTAAACACCTACTCAAGATTGATAAGGAAAACGAATATCTTTTATTTGCGGGGGCTTGGCGACAAAGACAGAAGATTGAGGAATTCTTAAGTGAATTAAAAAAGGAAGATTTAAGGTTTTCCAGCCGGATAATCTTTTTGCCTCCCAAACTAGCGGATTTAATTTTTAACAGTTGGCGGATTCCGATCGACCGATTTATCGGTCAAACTGATATTTTCCATGCTTCTAATTGGACGACACCAAAAACTGAAGCTAAACTAGTAACTACGCTTCATGATTTAACTCCGATTTTGTTTCCGGAAACTTTTCCCAAGTCAATAAACAATAATTTTAAACAAAACTTGCAGCTGATTGAAAAAACGGCAGCTGCAGTTTTGGCAGATTGTCAAACAACAAAGAACGATCTTTTAGAATATAGCCGAATAAATCCAAACGAAATTTATCCGATATATTTAGGAGTAGATAAGATTTTTCAACCAACTGAAGATAAAAATATGATCGAGAAAGTAAAACAAAAGTACGGAATCAGCGGCGATTATATTTTGTCAGTGGGGACAAAAGAACCGCGAAAAAACATTAAGGCATTAATCGACGCCTGTCAACTTTTAAATTCAGAAAACGTTATTTTAGTTTTAGTCGGAAAATACGGATGGGGAGAGAAAAAATTAAAAATTAAAAATTCAAAGTTAAAAATTATCGAAACTGGATTTGTTGGTGAAAATGATTTGCCAGTCCTATATAGCGGGGCGAAAGTTTTTGTCTATCCCTCCTTATATGAGGGATTTGGTTTGCCAGTTTTAGAGGCAATGGCTTGTGGCTGTCCAGTCATTACCGCTGATCGTTCAGCCACCGCCGAAATTGCGGGGGATGCAGCCATATTAGTCAATCCGACCCAAATCCAAGCAATCAGCAGATCTTTGAACGAACTATTAGAAAATGATAAATTGCGTCAGGGTTTGATTAATAAAGGATTAAATCGAGCTAAGCAATTCTATTGGGGAAAAACAGCTCAAAAAACCCTAGAAGTATATAGAAATGTTTTTCGGATTAACCATCATCAATAAAATTTGGATTTATGGCGGCTGGTTTTATTTATCTTTGCTAGCCGCTTTTTTTATTAGCTTATTTTTAAAAAAGAAGCAATTATTTCTATTTAGAACAGCTTTAATTATTTCTCTGTTAATTGGTAGTTATTTTTTTGTCTACAATCTTCAATTTTTCCCTTCTTATTGGCGAGATTTTAGATTACCCATGGATCAAAAGCTAGATAAAGCAACATTCGGGCAAGATAAATTTGCCCAGCAGTTGGCAGGTTTAATACCAGAAAGTGAAAATGGCTGTATTTTTTGGGCCTGGGATATCCCGACACAGTATTTAATGGAAAAATTGTACCCCAGGGGAATTAAAATAGTTTATGAAGGTGATACTTATGAAAAATGCAACTACGTGATTTCTCAATTCCAAAAAAGAGAATTAGCGAAAAGTTTTTTGCCAATAAAGCTTGGTGAAAACTATCTCTACTGGCAGCAATAATGTTATTCAACTGGCAATTACTGGGCTTATCAATTCTAGTCATCTTCTATTTTATCCAGGTAGGAATACTGATAGATTTCTATTTATTAAATCAACGCAAATTTAGCTTAAATTTTCCGGTCTATTTAGGCTTGGGTATCGGTTTTATGGCTTTAATACAGTGGTTTTTAAGCGTAATTAAAATACCCCTTAATCAAACATTGGTACTGGCGAGTTTTCTCTTATTATATTTACCCTTTTTACTGGACAAAGAATTAGCTGCCGACTTAAAACGTAAAATCAGCGCCTGGAAAAGAAGACTAATAAAAACAGAAATTCTTTCTAAATTGATTTTTTTTGTTTTTTTAATCTTTTTAGCCATAATTGCCATCCAAGTTTTTTCCCATACGGTGTGGGGAGCTGACGCTTTGACTTACTGGCTTTTTCGGGCGAGAGCCTATTTTATTGACGGATTAATTACTAAGGAAAATTTATTCCCCCTTTGGGCACACGAACAACCGATGTTATGGTCCTTGACAGCAACCCTTTTTTATTATTTTTTAGGCTATTCAAGCGAATATTTTTTTCAACTAGTCCCGCTAATCATTTTCTCTTGTATTGTTTGGGTTTTTTATGTTAATTTATCAAGATTACCAAGATGGCTACGAGTTTTATTGACTGGCATTTTATGCTTAACACCTTTTCTTTGGCAAAATGTGGCTTTAGCGGAATATGTGGGTAATGCTGATTTACTGGTTAGCTTCTACTTTTTATTAGCGATGGTTTTTATTCTCAAGGAGAATTGGTTGCTTACCGCCTTCTTTTTATATTTTGCCTTTATCACTAAAAGTGATGCCTTACCGGCCTTAACCGGATTTCTATTTTTAGGCCCTTTGTTTATACTCGGATTTAAACTCAATAAAAAGGGTTTATTTAAGGCTTGGGGAGTTGTTTTCCTTCTGCTGTTTGTTTATTGGGTTTGGCATCAAGAAATGAAAGTGCCCAACGAATATCTTTATAGCTTAAACTCTGGAATATTTAAGCAAAGGTCAATATTTTCTTATATCTGGTATGAGATTCATGCTTTTAGAGAAGAATTCCGGCAGATTTATCGATGGGGATTGGGTTGGTGGCTGATTTTTTTCCTGACCCTGATTAATCTTGGCCGGATAGCTAAGCGACCCAGCCTTTTTTTAGCGATGACGCTTATTCTTTGCCAATTTCTTGGCTATTTGCTCGTTTATTACATTACTCCGGAAAATCCAGCCTCTCAAATTGCCACTTCAATTTTTAGGCTGGTTTTACAGCTTTATCCAGCCTCTTTGTTTTTAGTTTCCTATTTAAGCTACAATAAGAATCAAGATGCTAATCGGGATTGACGGCAATGAAGCCAACGTTTTGCAAAGAGTCGGGGCAAATGTATATGCCTATAATATTTTGTGCGAATTGCACAAAATAAACTCAAAAGGGGATGAATACAGGATTTATTTGAAAAATAAGCCCTTGGATGATATGCCAGAGGAAAGTAAATTTTGGCAGTATCGTGTCTTCGGGCCAGGGAAATTATGGACGCAGTGGCGTTTACCGCTTGAACTTTATTGGCAAAAAGAAAAACCGGATATTTTCTTTACCCCAGGTCATTATGCGCCTCGATTTTGTCCTGTTCCCAGTATCATTTCCATTATGGATTTAGCTTTTTTAAAATTTCCCCAAGATTTTCGCCAAGAAGATTTAAGACAATTGACTGCTTGGACCGAGTATTCGATCAAAAAAGCAGCTCATATTTTAACTATTTCTGAAGCCACAAAAAAAGACATTATAGAACTTTATAAAATTCCATCAGAAAAAATTACGGTAACTTACCCGGGATACGATAAAGATAAATTCAAAACTCAGAGCGCAAAAGTCAAAGCTACAACGCAAAGCTTAAGGGTTAAATACAAAATAAGCGAAAACTACCTCCTTTATATCGGTACCTTGCAACCGAGGAAGAACTTAGTCCGACTAGTTGAAGCCTTCTCGAAAATTATAATTCAAAATCAACAACTTGAACTAGTGATTGTTGGTAAGAAAGGCTGGTTGTATGAAGAGATATTTGAAACAGTTGAAGACTTAAACTTAGAAGATAAAGTTATTTTTACTGGTTTTGTGCTTGATGATGAACTAGCGGGATTATTGAGCGGAGCACAAGCCTTAATTTTACCGAGTTTATATGAAGGTTTTGGCATCCCAGTCGTTGAAGCGATGGCTTGTGGAGTCCCCGTAGTTGTTTCTAGGACGTCAAGTCTGCCCGAGATAGCCGACAAGGCGGGGATTTATATCGAGGATCCATTTTCTGTAGAGAGTATTTATCAGGCTTTGGCAAAAGTGTTAAAATTGACTAAAACAGAGAGAGAATTGTTGATTAGCTCAGGCCAGAAACAGGTAAAGAAATTTTCATGGAAGGCTTGCGCGAGTCAAAGCCGGAAAATTTTAGAAAAAGTAAGGAGTCAAAGTGTTTAAAGATCGGACGGGGGAAACATTAACGATAAAGGAAGCAATGCCTAAAATAGAAAATAGGATTTATAACTACTGGCTAGATTTTGAATTAATGCTTTTGCGTTGGGTAGGTTATTTACCCTGTCATTTCAGCCGCCGTTTTTTCTACCGTTTAGCCGGAATTAAAATCGGCAAGGGTTCAACCATTCATATGTTTGCCAATTTTTTTGAACCGAAGAACATTGAGATAGGCGAAGATACGATTATTGGCTGGCGAGCTTTTCTTGATGGTCGGGCTAAATTACATATTGGTAGTCATGTCACCATTGCTTCAGAAGTTATGATTTACAACTCCCAACATGATATTGATGCACTTGATTTTCATGCCATCGAAAAGCCGGTGAGAATCGATGATTACGTCTTTATTGGCCCTAGGGTTATCGTTCTACCCGGAGTAACTATTGGTAGAGGTGCGGTAATAGCCGGTGGATCTGTAGTCTCCAAAGATGTGTTACCGATGTCTGTTGTGGGTGGAGTACCAGCTAAAGAGATCAGAAAGCGTCAGGTCAAAGGATTATCTTATCGGGTGGGCAGAGCCAGGTGGTTTCAATAAGAATAAATCGCTAAACTGCTTCATTTTTAAATTAAAACCGATTTTCTGATAACAATTTTTATGCAACTTTCGATTATTATTCCATCCTTCAATACCAAAGAGCTTTTAAAAAGATGCCTGAACTCAATTTTTAAAGAAACATTTAAGGTTAGTTTTGAAGTTATCGTTGTTGACAACAACTCGAAAGATGGTTCGATAGAAATGGTCAAAAAAGATTTTCCCCAAGTTAGGTTCATCCAACTTAAGGAAAATATAGGATATGGTAAAGCTAATAATATGGGGGCAAGAAAATCACAGGGGAAATGGTTACTATTTTTAAATTCTGACACCCAAATTTTAGACCGGGCCATCGATAAAATATTTAAACAAGTTTCAAGTGACAAGTTTCATCAGCCAAAGGCCGATCAGCCTATGGCTGAAGCGACAAGTTTAGCAGTTGGTTGTCAACTTTTGAATGTTGATGGCTCGATTCAGCCCTCAGCGGGTTACTTTCCGACTCTTTGTCGGGTTTGGCAGACAATGATTTTTATTGACGATCTGCCGTTTATCAGAGATCTATTGAGACCATATCAGCAGACAAGAAAGAGCTTTTACATAAAGAAGCACGAAGTAGACTGGGTAACTGGAGCTTTTCTGATTGTCAAAAAAGATGATTTTGAGACTGTAGGCGGCTTTGATGAAAGTTATTTTATGTATGCCGAAGAAGTAGATTTCTGTTTCAGGCTTAAACAAAACGGAGTAAAAGTGCTATATTTACCTATCGGCAAAGTAGTCCATAAGAAAGGCGGCAGTTCAATTAACGGATTTGAAGCCGCTATAATTGGTGAATATAAGGGTTTAATTAGTTTCTTTAAAAAGTATAAACCTAAATGGCAATTAACAGTACTTAAAATAGGAATGGTATTTGGTGCATTGTTGAGGATAGTCCTATTTGGTATCATTGATTGGAGAAAAGGGGTAGCCTATGAAAAAGCACTCAAATCAATCGACTAAGACCGGCATTTTCCATTGGATTGATGAGCATTTATTATTAGCCATCAGTCTCTTTTTATTAGCCTTCATTCCCCTATATCCCAAATGGCCTTTGTTTGATGTTTTGCCTGGTTATATTGTCAGGATTCGCCTGGAAGATTTCCTGATTTTAGTCGCAGTTTTAATTTGGTTTGTTTATCTTTTAAGAGGTAAAATAAAACTAAATAAAATTCCCACTTTTAAGCCGGTTTTAGCTTACTTAATTGTTGGTTTTCTATCGGTTCTTTCGGCCATATTTATTACAAAGACTGTTTATCCGGAATTTATTCAAATAGCTAAAGCATTTCTCCATTTTTTTAGAAGGATTGAATATTTTTCCTTGTTCTTCATTTTTTTCTCGGCTATAAAAGATAAAAAACATGTTTGGTTTTATCTGGGAGTCCTTCCTTTTGTAATCCTAGGGGTTTCAATTTATGGCTTTGGCCAGAAATATTTATATTGGCCAGCTTATTCGACCATGAATAGAGAGTTCTCTAAGGGGATTGTACTTTATTTAACTGAGCATGCGAGAGTTTTATCTACCTTTGGTGGTCACTACGATTTAGCTGCCTATATAGTTTTAACCTTACCAATTTTACTAGTAACAAGTTTTCTTTTGAAAAATCATCTAGCAAAAATTAGTCTTTGGTTAGTAAGCCTAGCCGAATTCTGGTTACTAATATTAACTGCTTCACGAACTTCCTTCTTGGCTTATTTGTTGGCTATCAGTGTAATGTTTGCTACCTTAATTTTGAGAAAAGGCTGGGTTTGGAGTTTGGTGAGATGGATAGCAATAGTCGGTTTAAGCCTCTTTGTTATGGTTTCTTTTGGAGATTTATCTGAGCGTTTTGCCCAAGTTCTGAAGCTCCAAGACTTGAAAAGCAGCCTCACCTCTCCTTTTAAGGCACCACCAGTAAATGGAATTGCTTTGGACGAGACATTGCCGATGGAGCAACAGCTAGCCAAAATTGCTGCCAAATCAGACGCTCCGCCCACTCCGATTAATCCCAAGGAAAGGCCCGCAGATGTTTATGTTGAACCTTACGGATCAACAAAGTCAGCCGAAGCAAATCAGGGGGAGAATAAGGAAGCAACTGCCGCAGTGGTCCACGTTGACTATTCTGCCAATGCTTTGAAGTATGGACTTTCTACCGGAATTAGACTTGACGCCTTATGGCCAAAAGCTTGGGCTGGTTTTTTGCGAAACCCGCTGCTTGGTTCTGGGTATTCTACCCTGGTTAAAGAAAAAGTGTGGGAGTTTACCCAGGCTGAATCTACTGATAACGATTATTTACGGCTCTTAGGAGAAACAGGGTTGTTAGGTTTTATTACCTTTTTATTGATATTTACAGTAATTATCTTAGTTCTATTTAAAGCATTTCAAAAAACCACCGATTCTTTACTAGCAGGCCTTTTTGCTGCCGGGATTGGTATCACGGTAGGAATAATGATGAATGCCTTATATATTGATGTTTTTGAGGCCTCAAAAGTAGCCTATGCCTACTGGTCTTTGAGTGGTTTATTGGTGGCAACAGCATGTCTGGTTTTAGGCGAAAAACGCGACAACTTAAGCCGAAAGCGAGAAAAACCATAATATGCTAGTAAACTTAAAATCTTGGGGTATTTGTCTAGTTATATTTGTTTTGGCTTTTTTACCACGCCTTTATCGAATAAATAACCCTGTGGCTGACTGGCATTCTTGGCGACAAGCGGATACAGCAGCCGTGACCCGTAATTTTATTAAAGAAGGCTTAACCCCACTTTATCCCAAATTTGATTCTTTCTTTGCTCTTAATGAAAATGGTCGGCCCAATCCGAATCGTTATTTTTTTGCCGAATTTCCTTTATATAATCTAATAACTTATCCCTTTTATCATTTTTTTGGAGTAAAAGAAGTTTATGCTCGTTTAGTCAGCGTCTTTTTTTCAAGTTTAACGGCAGCGGTTTTGTATCTTTTAGTTCGGCGTTATTCTTCAGATAGAGTGGCTATTTTGAGCGGAGTTTTCTTTGCCATTCTTCCTTTCAATATTTTTTTTGGCCAGGTAATTATGCCCGATCCATTGCATGTTTTTTTAGGAGTTTTAACCCTTTATTTAGTCAGCTTATGGGTGGAGCAAAATTATCTTCTCTGGGCAGTTGCGGCCGGCATAGCAGCGACAGGAAATTTATTAACGAAACCTTACGGTATTGTTCTTGGATTACCAGTGGCCTATTTATTATGGCGTCAATGGGGAATAAAGCTTTTTAAGAAACTTGATATTTACATATTTTGTTTTTTGACCTTGGCCCCATTTTTACTTTGGCGCTGGTATATTAACCAGCATCCGGAAGGAATGTTTGGGACGTCATGGCTTTTCAACCAAGGGAATATCCGTTTTACCGGTGCCTACTTTAGATGGTTGATGTTTGAGCGGATGAATCGGCTCATCTTCGCCACCGGTGGATTTGTTTTATTCTGGTTGGGGATGATTCGGGGTCGTTCCCAAAAAGAGGGCTGGTTTTATTATAGTTGGCTTTTAGGACTGATAATCTTTATGGTAGTGATTGCCAAGGGAAATGTAACCCATGATTACTACCAGTTGCCCCTGGTACCTATTGGTTGTATTTTTATGGCTAAGGGGTTTGAGTTCCTGGCGATGTATGGAAAAGGTTTATGGTCTCGCATTATTAACTTTGGTTTGGGTATCGCTTTTGTATTACTCATGTTGGCATTTGGTTGGTATGAAGTCAGGGGATTTTTTAATATTAATCATCCGGAGATTATCGAGGCCGGGCAAGCCGTTGATCGCTTAACTCCCCCTGACGCCAAAATAATTGCTCCATACCAATCTGACTCTGCCTTTTTATATCAGACCAACCGTATCGGCTGGACCGTGGGCGGAAGGTTAATCCCTGAATTTATTAAAGGCGGTGCTTCTTATCTAGCGTCTGTTGATTTTGATAGTGATACTACGTATTGGATGAACCGCTGCCAGGTAATTCAAAAAACGGGGAAATGGGTTTTGGTTAATTTAAAAGCATGCAAAGAGTAAACTCAACTTTCAAAGATCAACTCTCAAAGATAGTTTTTAGTTTTAAGCTATAACTTTGAGTTTTGACATTTGACTTTTGAGCCTTATAACCAATGAAGATTTTAATGCTTACTCCTTATCTGCCTTACCCGTTGCTGTCGGGCGGGCAGATAAGAACATATAATCTTCTTAAAAACTTAAGCCGAAAACATGAAATTACTTTGTTTTCCTTGATTAAAGAAAATAAAGAAAAACAGTATATAAGCAAGATAGAACCATTTTGTGAAAAGGTAGCCGTTTTTAAGCGTCCCAAAAACCCTTGGGCGCTACGCAATATTTTATTGGCTGGTTTTACGCCATACCCCTTCGTGGTTACTAGAAATTTACCCATTGGCGCTAAATCTGTTATTGCTAAAGCTCTTAAAGAAAACCAGTTTGACCTGATCCACGCCGAGACATTTTACATGATGCCAAATATTCCTCAGACAAATATTCCCATATTGTTAGTTGAGCAAACTATAGAATATCTTGGTTATCAGAGCTACGTTAAACAAAGTAAATGGTGGCCGCTTAAACCATTTCTTTACCTAGATGTTTTAAAAATATACTTATGGGAGAAATATTTTTGGCAGAAGGCTAGTCGTTTAGTAACTATGTCAGAAGAAGATAAACGATTCATTCAAAAGGTGGTAGCCGAATCTTTATTAATTGATGTAGTGGCTAACGGGGTAGATACTGACTTCTTTGATAAGACAAAAAAGAAGTTGCCGCAAAATCCAACGGTCCTTTTTGTAGGGACATTTAAGTGGTTGCCCAATGTGGATGCTGTTAAAGTTTTGGTTAAGCAAATATGGCCGAAAATCATTAGGCAGTTACCACAAGCAAGGTTGAAAATTGTTGGTTTTTCTCCCACTAAAGAGATAGTAGGGTTTGGGGATGATCGCAGCATCAAAGTTTTGGGGAAGGTTGAAGATATCCGCGATGCTTACGGGAGTGCCCATGTTTTACTAGCTCCAATTCGTTCAGGCAAAGGCACCCGTTACAAAATTTTAGAGGCAATGGCCGCGGGAACACCGATTGTTTCTACTAAACTGGGGGTAGAAGGGATTGATATTAATTCTGGAAAAGAGGTTTTAATTGGCGATAGTGTTACCGACCTGGCTAAACTGACGATCAAAGTCTTAAAAAATAGTCACTTGCGTCAGACTATGGCGGCAGCCGGTAGGCAATTAGTTCGGAAACGCTATAATTGGCA
>Ga0154676_127_pt7 | contig 12736 bp, 20 predicted proteins | sample Rifle2008BG13ft_FD_116105 | JGI IMG/M metagenome (GOLD analysis project Ga0154676, IMG submission 116105) | Candidatus Beckwithbacteria bacterium RBG_13_42_9 | reverse complement strand
CTGCTGATTTACCGACTGGTACGACCCAAAATTCCCCAGCCCCGGAGCCGGCAGCCAGCCCTGATTCGATCCCTGCGCCAGCCCCAACCGTTGGTTATCATAAAGGTATAGTTATGTACGAGCCTAAGTATATTGATAATTGCCCCGAAGGCGTTACCAATTTTTCCGTTCCCCCCTGCCGAGGCCCATACCCGAATTATCCGGTAAATATTAGAGATCAAAGTGGAAATGTTGTTTTTAATGGCAGAACCGATTCATCTGGGAAAATTACTATCACCCTGCCGCCAGGAAATTATTATTGGATTCAAAACGAAGAGGATTCCGAGGATCCAACCAAAAATTCTAGCCGGCGATCATTTACAATTGAGGCCGGACAAACAGGCTCGTTTGTTGATTATTTTGTTGTTTTTGTGGATGTAGGGGCGGCTCCGCCAGTGCCCAAATCCTGTGCTGAACTAGGACTGGAAGAAATTGCTCCCAATGTTTGCGGCCCGCAAAAATAACAGACCTAACAACTGGATTGTTATAGGACATAAAAGTGCTATAATAGCCGCAATTATTAACCTTTATCAAGAATATGATAAATGTAGTTAAGATAGAGTGCCCTACAGAAATAAGCCTTAAATCCCTTGAAGTTAATGTATTAACAACAAGAGGACATCAGTTGATTTTTAACTCTCCTGATGTGGACCTGCAAGACGAGCAGTATCGGGGAGTTCGGGGTATTCTATCGGCAATAAGAGAGGGTCATCAAGTAAATGTTACTTTACCAGAACCTCAAACCTCAACAGGGGGATGTAATTGTCATTCAAGCTCGGGGGGCAGGAAAGGGCCTTTTAAGGTTGGGACAAATTATAGATCAGGTCGAAGTCCATAGGTTTGACTCAGGCGAATGGACAGTACCTGACGCGTGTGTGTTAAAGCTAGTTTAACTTCCATATTTTCACTTATTTTCCTAGGTACCGTTGACCTTTCCTCTTATATTTGTTAAACTCCTACGTAGAGAGTGGGAGTTAATTTTAGCCACTAGGTAGCCCTCCTACGGGTCTGGCTGTTCCATCCCGACGTTACGTCGGGATTCCACTCCAGATCCTTCGGCGGGTGAAAGAGGTAGTACCCAGCCAGCGTTTCTCGGCTATTCATCAGTTGCTTACTCAGCCATGCTGGATGCCGGAAACTTAGGCGGGTGAAATAAGTTTCATGTTCACCATTTCCAAGCGCGGCGATTATGGATTAGAGCTTTTAACCGTCTTGGCCAAAAAGGGCCAAGCTACGGTTATTTCTTTAAAGGATTTAACCAAAGCCAGCCGCTTGCCCTATCGTTTTGCTTCTCAGCTGGCAGTTTCCCTCAAAGCGGCTGGAATTTTAGGCAGTCGAGAGGGTATCGGCGGCGGCTATTTTCTGGCTAAAGAGCCGGAAAAGGTGACCGTGGCCGAAGTGGTGGCCGCTTTGGAAGGTGAGGAAGGCTTGGTCCACTGTTCGGGAGGAGCTAGTTGTTTAAGAGGTAAGGTTTGTCAGGTCAAATCGGTTTGGGGCCAGATTCAAAATGATATTAAAAACATTATGTCCGAGTATACGGTGGCGGATTTAGTCAGGGAGAGCGAAGATTAATAAGTTATTAGTTGTTATTTGCTAAAGCGTTATTCGATAGTTATTCATTGTTGCCTTGGATCTTTATGCTGGTAATCAAAAACCTACAAGTCACAGTTAATAGTAAGGAAATCATCAAGGGGATTAGCCTGGAGATTAAGCCTGGAGAAATCCAGGCCCTGATGGGGCCTAATGGGTCGGGCAAGTCGACGTTGGCGTTGGCGTTGGCTGGTAGCCAGAAATACAAAGTTTCGGCCAAAGGTCGATCGTCCTCTGGACGAAAAAGTGAGATCTCAATTGACGGAAAAGACTTGTTAAGTCTATCTCCGGACAAAAGGGCCAGGTTAGGACTTTTCGTCAGTTTTCAAGAGCCGGTAGCCATTCCCGGGGTTAAGGTTTTTTCTTTTTTAAAAGAGGCTTATGAAAAACTGACCGGAAAACATCTCTTAACTTCTCAATTTAAAGAATTGATTTTGGGGCAAGCAGAAACCTTAAAATTAGCCCCTGATTTTTGGCAAAAAGAGTTAAACCAGCAGTTCTCCGGCGGGGAAAGGAAAAGATTAGAGATGTTGCAGGCGTTACTATTTATTCCCAAGTATGCGATTTTTGACGAAATCGATTCTGGCATTGACCTGGATGGGTTGAAGTTAATTAAAAAAGCGATTCTGAAACTCCAAAAGATGGGAACAGGTATCATCCTGATTACCCACCATCCCAGATTACTGAAGCTAATCAAACCCGATAAAATCCATGTTTTGGTCGATGGCCGACTGGTCAAATCGGGTAATGGCGAAATCTTAAAGAGACTGGAAAAGTCCGGCTATAAAAGTTTTTATTGTGTCATGTGTAGCTGTCCGGGGGAAATTTGCCCGCAGCATGGCCAAACCAAATTATGAGTCAACTTAACGCAGATTTAATCAGACAGATTTCTTTAAGCAAAAACGAGCCTAAATGGATGCTGGGAAAACGTTTGCAGGCCTTAGAGATTTTTTATAAATTTCCGTTGCCTCATTTCGGGCCTAGTTTGAAGGCAATTAACCTTGATAAGATTGATTTTTACAAAGATAACAAGATTAAAAAGACTAATCGGTGGGCAGACATTCCTCAAAACATCAAAAATACCTTTGATAAATTAGGCATTCCCCAAGCTGAAAGAAAGTTTTTAGCCGGGGTGGGTACTCAAGTGGATAGTCAAATCATTTACCAAAATTTTAAAAAAAAGTGGCAAAAAATGGGCATTATTTTTGAAGATATGGATACGGCGGTGCAAAAATACCCCCAGTTGGTCAAAAAATACTTTATGAATCAGTGTGTTTCGGCAGCTAATAATAAATTTGCCGCTCTGCATGGGGCGGTTTGGAGCGGCGGCTCGTTTGTCTATATTCCTAAAGGGATTAAGCTGGAGGAACCATTGCAAGGCTATTTTTTCTTAAAAAGCCGGGAAACCGGCCAATTTGAACATACTTTAATCGTGGCCGAAGCCGGCTCCGAAGTCACCTACATCGAAGGTTGTTCAGCCCCGCAATACAGCCAGGACAGCTTGCATAGCGGCGCCGTCGAAATTTTTGTCGGCCAAAAAGCCAAAGTGACTTACTTAAGTATTCAAAATTGGAGCAAGAATGTTTATAACCTGAATACCAAACGAGCCTTGGTCGAAGCCGGCGGGGCGATGGAGTGGATTGCCGGCTCTTTTGGCAGTAAAGGGACCATGCTTTATCCGACCAGCGTTTTGTTGGGTCGAAAAGCTCGAGCCAGCCATTTGTCCATCACCGCTGGTTCATTTGGCCAAAGCTTGGATACCGGCGGCAAGGTGATCCATCTGGCGCCGGAAACAACTTCGACAGTGGTCAGTAAGAGTGTGGCTCAAGGCGATAGCCAGTTAACCTATCGCGGTGGCGTTAAAATTGCCAAGAATGCCCGGAAAAGTAAGACCCAGATTAGTTGTGAAAGTTTACTTTTGGGCCAGAAAGCTCAAGTCAAAACTTATCCTTCCTTGGAGATTGGGGAAAAAGAAGTAGAGGCTTATCACGAAGCCAAAACTGGTAAAATTGCGGAAGAAGAACTTTTTTATTTGATGAGCCGGGGTTTAACGGAAAAAGAAGCCATCAGCTTAATCGTTAACGGGTTTTTCGAACCGATTGTGGCCAAGTTTCCTTTAGAATATGCGGTGGAATTGAATCGATTAATCGATTTGGAAATGGAAGGAAGCGTTGGATAATAAATTTACAAATCACAATTATCAATTTTCAAACAATATTTAATAACCAAAATACAAAATAATATGAACTTGGATCAAATCCGAGCCGATTTCCCAATTTTAAAGCGCCGGATACATGACAAACCCTTAGCCTATTTTGATAATGCGGCCACCAGCCAAAAACCCAATGTGGTGATTGAAGCGATCAAAAATTATTACGAAAATCATAATGCCAATGTCCATCGGGGCGTCCATACTTTGGCCGAGGAATCGACCACTGCCTATGAGCAGGCGCGGGAAACAGTGGCCCATTTTATCGGTGCCGAGCCAAAAGAACTAATTTTCGTGCGCAATACCACCGAAGCGATTAACTTGGTGGCTTTTAGCTGGGCCAGAAAGAACATTAAAGCTGGCGATGTCATTTTAACCACGGAAATGGAGCATCATTCCAATATTGTGCCCTGGCAACAGTTAGCCAAATCCGTCGGTTGCCGGGTCGAATATGTCAAAGTTGATAAAGATTATTTGTTAGATTGGGAAGATTTTAAGCGCAAGCTTAAACTAAAGCCTAAATTAGTCTGCGTGACTCATGTTTCCAATGCTTTGGGTACGATTAATCCCGTTAAAGAAATGACAAGTTTAGCTCATAAGGTTGGGGCCAAGGTTTTGGTCGATGGCGCCCAAGCCGTGCCTCATCTGCCGGTCAATGTCAAAAATTTGAACTGTGATTTTTACGCTTTTTCCGGCCATAAGATGCTCGGACCCATGGGGATTGGCGGCTTGTATGTTGAGGCCAAAATCTTGGCCGAAATGGACCCATTTTTAACCGGCGGCGGCACGATTTCCGAGGTTTACAAAGACAGAACTGTTTTTGCGGAGGTACCGGATCGCTATGATGCCGGTACGCCCAATGTGGCTGACGCGGTCGGTTTGGCCGCAGCCGTGGACTATTTAAGTTTAGTTGGTATGGAAAATATCAGGCAGCACGAAAAAGAATTAACGGCGTATGCGTTAGAAAAGTTGCAAGCTCAATCCGCCAGCCGGCGGAACAAGCTACAAGTGAGAGTTTTTGGGCCAAAGGATTTGGAAAAGAGGGCCGGAGTGATTAGTTTTGCCATTGATGGTATTCATGCCCATGATGCCGCCCAAGTCTTGGACCAGGAAGGGATTGCCGTCCGTTCCGGCCACCACTGCTGCATGATTTTACATCGGGAGGTTTTAAATGTGCCGGCCACCGTCCGGGCCTCGTTTTATCTATATAATACGAAAGAGGAAGTTGACAGGCTAATAGAAGCGTTGGGGAAAGTGAAGGAAGTTTTTAAGTAAATAAGCCATATAGCCATATAGCAATAGAGAAGTAAAAATCTTTATTGCTCTATAGCTTTATATCTTTATTGCTGATCCCGTGGATCTTTACCGCGAAACGATTCTTGATCATTACAAAAATCCCCATAACTTTGGGGAATTGCCTGATGCCGACATTAAAGTTCGGGAAGCTAATGCCAGTTGCGGGGATATGATCGAGATAAGTGTCAAGTTGCAAGAAGCAAGTGGCAAGATAGGTAAGGCGACCTTAATAAGCGATATTAAATTTAAAGGTTTGGGTTGTGCCATTTCCATGGCGGCCACTTCACTTTTGACCGATTTTGTCAAAGGCAAATCGTTAAAAGAAATCGAAAATTTAACCCAAGAAGATGTATTTAAGCTCTTGGGCGGTTCGATCAGCGTTGGCCGAGTAAAATGTGCCTTGTTGCCGCTGAAAGCTATGGAACAAGTAGTTAAAAAATATCAAGGAAAAGATGCCTAAGTTAAAAAAACCAAAGCCGGAAATTACGGCCAAGTCCAACTTGGCCGACTTACTGGCGGCCTATCCAAAGCTAGAACTGGTTTTGTTTGAAGATTATGGCCTACATTGCGTCAGTTGTTTTGCCGCCAGTTTTGACTCTTTGGGCGAAGGCGCCAAGATCCACGGTATGATTGACAAAGAAATCGACAAAATGGTCCTGCGGCTGAATAAATTGGTTAAAATGACGTAATAGACTAAGTATGAATCTAGATATGATAACTCCGATAATTGCTTCACTTAGCTTAGGAGGATTAATTGGAACAATTCTTCAATCTTTTCTACTAAAACGTAACCGGGTTTTTGAAGACGAATTTAAACATAGGGCAAAGCGCTATAAGGCAATAATGATTCTAATGTGGGCAAGTTTAAATCCCAAAAGGGAGCTTAAACATCTACGGGTTTTTAGAGAAGACATCACAAATATTGAAACACTTAAAAGGGAGCTAAAACTGGAGCTCTACAACATGGCACTTTATGGTGGGGATAATGTTATTCGAAGCCTAAAGAAATTCATAAAAAAAATTAATCATGAGAATTATTCAAGAGTTGCGTTAGAGATGAGAAAAGATCTATATGGTAAGAAAACTAATATAACCTTTGACGATATTAAAATTGATTTATGACTGTTTTTATGATTATTAAAATTAATCCACAGCATATCCAAGACAAAGATTTAAATTTAATCAAAGATTACCTTGAAGCCGGCAAGGTTTGTATTCTGCCCACCGATACTTGCTATATTATGGCGGCTAATGCTTTGGACGAATCGGCCATCAAAAAGGTATTTGCCATCAAAAAGCGCTCCCTAGACAAGCCGATTCATGTTAATGTGCCTTCCTTGAAACTGGCCGAAAAATGGGTGAAAATTATCCCTTTGGCTCAAAAACTGGCCGATAGGTTTTTACCCGGTCCTTTAACCTTAGTTTTGCCTAAAAAAGAACCTATTTCCGATTTGTTGACTGCCGGTAAAAAGACTTTAGGGATTCGCTTGCCCAATCATCCTTTGTCTTTAGCCTTAGCTAAGATTTTAGCTATTCCCTATACCACCACTTCAGCCAATATTTCTGAGAGCGATCCGGCTTACTCAATTGACGAGGTTTTAAAGCAGTTAGACAAAGACAAAATTGATCTGATAGTAGACGCAGGTCGACTGCCAAACCGTCCGGTTTCAACTATCCTCGATCTAACGGTTAGCCCCCCGCAGATTTTACGGGAGGGGGGGATTGGTACTAAAGAAATCCAGCCCTATCTTCTTTAGAAATTTGAACTGCAAATACTCCATCCGTTGTCACGATATAAATATTCTTCTGTAAATATTTACATCATCAGCTTTTGCTGGTAGGCTATCTTTATGGCAGATACTGCTAATACTTCATCTGATTCAGGAAAATACAAAATTAAAGTTGATCGAGCTAAGTGTATTGGCGCGGCGTCTTGCGTGGGTGTGGCCCCCAGCACTTTTAAGCTCGATGAAGAAAATAAAGCCATAGTAGTTGATGAAAATGGCGACTTATCAGACAATATTCTCTTAGCGGCCAAATCCTGCCCGACCCAAGCTATCATCCTTTTTGATAAAAACGGCAAACAGATTTATCCATAAACGCTTTCCCCTGGAACACCTCTTGACAATGCCTGATGATCTCCTCTAGTATGATCTTAAATATTGATATCTGCCCTAAAATGGCAAAAGGAGGTGAATAAGAGATGGCCTATTCATATACCAATAAAAAAGGTGTTAAGTATTACCTGCATTTTCGCGATGTAACCCTAAGAGGTGGCCGCAAACAGAGAATTTATTTCTTTGCTCGCGATGTTCGCTCCGATTCTTTAGATGAAGTTCCCGCTGGCTATAAAGTGATCGAAACAACCAGAACTGGGATGCCGGTTTTGAAGAAAGCATAAAATCTTAAGAATTGTTATCTAAATTAGAAAATCTTCTTCTCGGAAGACTAGGAAGAAGATTTTCTAGTTATATTAAAAAAGAGTTTCTTTTTGGTAGCGTCGGTATTTTTCCGCAAAAGCTTCAGTAAAAATTTTCTCTTCCCATCTAGCTCGGCCAAAGTTTACTGGCAAAATAACGACCAAGGCATACCAAAAAGCTGGCCAGGATTGGACCAGTAGGCTTAAGCTTAAAAAAGTTAGAGCGACGCCTGAATAAATAGGATGCCTGAGCAAACGATATGGCCCGGTAGTTACTAATTCTTTAGCCGTCGGGTAAAAGTTAACTGACGGATGTCGATAAAAATAACTGAATAACCATAGGGAAGCGCCAACTATAAAGGCTATGAAAACCAAATAATTTAGAATTGGGGAAGAAAAGGGCAAGTTTCCCTCTTTGAATACAACCAATAAGATTGCATATCCCAGGTAAATGAAAGGGATTAATAGATTTAAAAAAAATTCCCTGACCAATTCAACAAGTTTCATAAGGTCTATAAAACATATAAAGTATGCATTTATTTGGCGCATTATAAACGGGAAAAGCAGTGAAGTAAATGAATAGGAGATGTGTGGTTAATTAGAGTTGAGGCGGCAGTAATTTCCAGGCTCCATTGACCCTGAAAATAAGGCCGTTAAGGTTTTGCGAGCCTTTTAGATCAGACTCAAGAAAATAAAAGACTTGATAGCCTTCTTTGACTCCGTATGGTTTCAGTTCATTTTCAGATAAAGGCACGGTATTTTGGACATTAAATTGTTTAACTTTACCCAGGGCTTTTTGAGTGTTTTCCTGCCAGGCTTGTTTTTCCTGGTCATTCAAGTCTCTTAAGAAAGGTTGGTTGTTAGCAGTATCTTGAGTCGCGAGCAGGTTGGTAGCCTGCAAGTACTGCTCTTTTTGCAGATCAGTTAAAAAATTTTCAGTGGTAGTAATCGGTGAAGCTACCTGGCAGGCAGTTAAAAAAAGACCAGTCAGGAGAAGAATTAAAAGAGAAGAAAAAAATTTATAGCGGCAACAATTTTTCATTAAGATAACCATAGCGAATGAAGAGCTTAACTGTCAAGCTAATTGATTACAGATGAGATTTTCGTTAAACTGGAAGGATGATATAAGACATAGAATAAGGGGGATGAATGATTATTATCAAGAACCTTTCCTTTTTTGGTTCCTCTGAAGCTCGGCCTAGCTCGCCGCTCTATAAAGATGCTTTTAATCTAGCCAAAATCTTAGCGAGTAAGGGCTATACCATTGTCAATGGTGGTGGTCCGGGCGTGATGGATGCTTCGACTCAAGGCGCCCAATCAGTTAAGGGCGAAACCATTTCGGTCACCTTCTATCCGGAAGACGCGCCCGGGTTTGAAGGCCGCTATGCACCCAATGTGACTAAAGAAGAAATTAAGACTAAAAGCTATATTGAGAGAATGTTTAAGCTGATGGAGCATGGCGATTGTTATATTATTTTTAAAGGCGGTACCGGGACTTTGTCTGAGTTTGCCACCGCCTGGTGTTTGGCCCGGCTTTATTATGGTCATCACAAACCAATCATTTTATACGGCAACTTTTGGCACAAAATCGTTAAATGTTTTAAAGAAACCATGCTTTGGCGAGGCAATGAAGATAGGATTGTCAAAATCGTCAATAGTCCGACTAGGGTACTTCAGGTTTTAAATGATTTAAATAAAGAATTGGCTAAACGCTCGCAATTTACCCTATAAAATGAATCTCTTTTTAGGTAGTGACCACAGAGGTTTTAAACTCAAAGAAAAGCTGAAAGAGTGGTTGGGGCAAAAAAAGATAGATTTTGTTGACCTGGGGCCGGAAAAGTTTGATCCGGAAGACGACTATCCGGACATGGCGCAAAAATTAGCCCTAAAGATCGTTGATGAGAAAAGTCGGGGGATATTGCTTTGCGGTTCGGGCGCAGGCATGGAGATAGCGGCTAACAAGGTTAAGGGCATTCGGGCGGCGATCGGTTTTAATCCCCAGCAGGTTAGAAAAATGGTTGAAGACGATGATGTCAATATCTTATGTTTGGCGGCTGACTATATCTCCAAATTTAAAGCGTTTCAGTTGACCAAGATTTTTCTCAATAGTCAATTTATTAACAAAGGCAAATACTTGAGAAGGGTAGAAAAAATAAAGAAGCTAGAGATATAGTTAAAGAAGGGACTATGCTCAAAGTTGGCATCAATGGTTTTGGTAGAATCGGTCGGTTGGCGGCCAGAATCATCTTGCAAAAACATCAGGATAAGTTAGCTCTGGCAGCGATTAATACTTCCGGCAGTGTTGACAATCATGGCTGGGCCCATTTGTTTAAGTACGACACGGCCTATGGCCAGTATCCCGGTGAAGTCAAAGCAAACGGCGATAATTTAGTCGTGGATGGAGTCAGTATTGCGCTTTTGGCCCAGCGCGATCCGGCGGCAATTCCTTGGGGAAAGTATGGCGTCCAAGTGGTGATTGAATCGACTGGTGCTTTCGAGACGCAAGAAGAGATACAAAAGCATTTAAGGGAAACAGTCAAAAAAGTAGTTTTATCGGCTCCGGCTAAGGGTGAAAGCAATGTGGAAACGATTGTGATTGGAGTTAATGAAGAAAAGCGGGTGGGTAAAAATTTAATTTCTTCAGCTTCCTGTACCACTAACTGTATTGCGCCGGTAACCAAGGTTATTTTAGATAAATTCGGTATCAAAAAAGCTTTGTTAACCACAGTTCATGCCTATACTTCTGATCAGGAACTGCAGGATGGTTCGCACCACGATTTGCGTCGAGCCAGGGCGGCCGCAGCTAATATTGTGCCGACCACTACCGGTGCCGCCAAAACCGCGGCCAAAACCCTGCCGGCTTTGATCAATAAATTTGACGGTTTGGCTATTCGAGTGCCGGTGCTGACCGGCTCCTTAAGCGATATTACTTATTTAGTCGAGAGACCGACTACGATCGAGGCTGTTAATCAAGCTTTTGTCGAAGCCGCCCAGGGTAAATATCGGGGAATTTTGGAGGTAACTAATGAACCGATCGTTTCTTCAGATATTATCGGCAATCCGGCTTCAGCCATTGTCGATCTTTCTTTAACTAAGGTCATTGATGGCGATTTAGTTAAGGTGATTGCTTGGTACGACAACGAATGGGGCTATGCCAACCGGTTAGTCGAAGAGGTAGCCGCCGCTTATTTATAAGCCGATTGGCGGTGGCTGATAGAAAAAATCACGATTGATTTTTTGTTGAGCTGATAAATAATCCGATAGGGCCACGCTCGAAGTGATTTTAGTCCCTCAAGTTCACCTTTAAGGGGTTTGCCAGCCAAAGGATCTTCCAGCAAATTTTCCAATTTTCTGATAATCTTTTTCTTTTCATTAAGGGAGATTTTCTTAAGCTGTTTTAAAACCTGAGGTTTGTATTCAAGCTTCATCGGTTAAGCCCAGACTTTTCATCATTTGCTGATGGGAAAAAGTTTTCTTTTCTTTCTTTGCCTTTCTAATGCTTTTAATTTCCTGGGGATTACTTAAAATATCCAAAGTTTCCAGCCACGATTCAAGCTCTGTTTTATTGATTAAAAGTACCGGATCACTGCCTCGTAGTTTTATCTCATAAGAACGTAAACCCTTGCTGGCAGATTTGATTAAGCCGTAGAGTTTATCCCTGGCTTCGCTGGCAGTATAAGTAGTCACATTGAGGTTCATAGTGAAAGCGTACAGGTTCTCGTACGTAATGTCAAGGGCCAAAGTGGCATAATAGGTAATTTTATGAGAAGATAATTGCCAGTGATGCAAATTATTCCCACCATTTTAGTCCAAACCAAAACAGAGTGGCAAAATGAGATTAGGAGACTTGCCAATATTTTTTCCAGAGTTCAGATAGATGTCATTGATGGACAATTTGCTGCCAACACCACGGTTAGTTTTAACGACATGGGTGACTTGCCGGAAGCAGCCAAAGATTTTCACTTAATGGTGGTGGAGCCGATTAATTGGGTCGAAAAATGCCGAGGCAAAGGCGCCTCTTTGGTTATCGGCCAAATTGAGAAAATGAGTGATCAAAAGAAGTTTATTGAGATGGTCAAACTAGGGAATATGAAGGCTGGCTTAGCATTAGACCTGGAGACAGAGGTTGATAAACTAGACAAAAGCGCTATTAATCTGGCCGATCATATTTTATTGATGTCAGTTAAAGCTGGTTTTTCCGGTCAATTGTTTGATGAAAGGGTCTTGGCTAAAATAAAAATAGTCAGGCAAATGGTTGGGGAAGGTATAGAAATTAGTGTGGATGGAGGAATTAACGAAACTAATATCAGAAGCGTAGTTCAAGCCGGAGCCAACGTAGTTTACCTGGGTAAAACTATTTTAGAGGCGGATGATGTTGAAAATAAGTTGAGTGAGTTGAGAAAAGCAATCAGCTATGTTTAGCTCAAAACGTAAAACTCAAATCTCAAAGCTACAGCGCAAAGCTTAAAGCTAGAAATTCATAGAGATTTTTAATAAAAGTTTTTAGTTTTAAGTTGTAGGTTTGACTTTTGACCTTTGACTTTTGCGTTTCTATACTGCCCATGGATTACTCAATTGAAGAACTTCAAGAAAAGGCCAATTTAATTCGGCAGGATGTGGTCAAGATGCTGGTCACGGCCGGTTCTGGCCACAGTGCCGGCCCCTTAGGTTTGGCCGATGTTTTTACCGCCCTTTATTTTGCCGTCCTTAAAGTGAATCCCCAGGAACCTTTTTGGCCAGAAAGGGATCGGTTTGTTTTGTCCTGCGGCCACGTTTGCCCGGTCTTTTATGCAACCCTGGCTCACGCCGGATTTTTCCCCAAAAATGAACTTTTAACTTTGCGGAAGCTTAGCAGTCGTTTGCAAGGTCATCCGCACAACTTTGGTTTACCCGGGGTGGAAACGAGTTCCGGCTCTTTGGGTCAAGGCATTTCTCAGGCCATCGGCATGGCCATAGCAGGAAAAATGGATCGGGCGAGGTGGCGGGTAATAACTCTCATGAGTGATGGTGAACAGCAAGAAGGACAGGTTTGGGAAGCTTTAATGTTTGCCGCTAACCGCAATTTAAACAATTTGACTGTTTTGATTGATCGGAATCAGATTCAGATTGATGGCCATACGGAGCAAGTTATGCCCCTGGAACCCTTAAAACAAAAATATGAAGCTTTTAATTGGCAGGTTCTA
>Ga0154676_104_pt5 | contig 13230 bp, 25 predicted proteins | sample Rifle2008BG13ft_FD_116105 | JGI IMG/M metagenome (GOLD analysis project Ga0154676, IMG submission 116105) | Candidatus Beckwithbacteria bacterium RBG_13_42_9 | reverse complement strand
AAACCCGAATCCGATACATCCGCATTTTCCCCGACAAAGTAGCCAAAATTACTCGCTCTTCCCCATCTAATTTAACCCGAAACATGGCGTTCGGCAAAGCTTCAATAATAACGCCTTCTTTTTTGATGACTTGTTTCGTCTGATTCATAACGTGGGTTGATCCACCTTTATTTTACCAAAGTCTAGCCTGTTTTAGGAATTACCTTTTTTGGCGAACACAAGGTTTTTAGGTACAAATTAAAGGACCATCGTCGCAAACGGCGATGGTCTTCTCAAAGACAGCCGCAATTTTACCATCTCTGGTACTAATTGTCCAGCCGTCCCCAGCCGTAACCGTTTCATAGCCCCCCATGGCGTAAATGATTTCTATGGCCAAGACCATTCCTACCTTAATTAAGGGAGTGGCCATTAACTCTTCCCTGACGTAACAGGGAATGGGTGGCGGTTCGTGTAACTCCCTGCCAATGCCATGACCAGTCAAATTCCGGAGACAGCTATAGCTAGCTCCCTCTATTGTCTCTTGGATAGTGGCAGAAATATGGCCAATCCTTTGGCCCGGCCGGGCTTGACCTATGGCTAACACTAAAGCTTTTTTACCGGTATCTAAGAATTTTTTAATTTCCTGGCCAGTAACTGTTTCACCATCGGACAACAAAATGTCTTGCGCTTTACTATTTTCAACTTGAAAGGTAGTTGAGGTATCCGTATTCCAACCTCGGTAAACCATTCCAATATCAATAGAAAGTACATCACCGGAACGAACCGGGTAATCGTTAGGGATGCCATGAACTATCCCCTCATTGATATTTAAACAAGTCGCCCAATGATATCCCGGTACTCGAGTAAAAGCTGGCTTCCCCCCCGTGACTTCGATTCTCTTGAAGGCTTCAGCCTCGATTGACTTAAGAGTCATGCCCGCGCGAACTAATTTAGCTAAATCATCCCGAACTTTGGCCAGTTTTTGACCGCCTTCTTTGATCAAGGCTATTTCTTCTGGTTTTTTTAGCCGAATTTTCATGAATTTCTGTCTTGTTTTTTAATAAACTTGGAGCTTTTTCTCTCTAATTTTATTAATGATCATCTCTACTACTTGATTTATAGAAAGTTCGGTCGTGTCAAGAACCCAAGCATCGACCACAATGGTTAAAGGATCGTTAGCCCGTTGTTTATCCTGTTGGTCTCTCTTTTTCAGAAACTCTCTGACCCCCCGAAGAGTAGTTTTTTCCCCTCTTTTAATTAATTCTTGAAATCGTCTCTGAATTCTCACCTTTTCATCGGCATCCATATAAATTTTAAGACTGGCGTTGGGCAAAACTCTGGTAGTTATGTCTCTGCCTTCCATAACCACACTCTGCTTCTGGGCTAATTGGCGCTGTTGGGGCAACATATAGTCTCTGACGCAACGATAACGAGTAACTACCGAAACTCCCCAACTGATTTCCTCAGTCCTAATTGCCCAGGAAATATCTTCGCCGTTGAGTAGAACTGTAACTAAGCGCCCGTCATTCACTTCCGGCATTTGTAACTCTACCGTTGGTTTCTCTCGTTGCAAAAGTTGACAAATTTCGGCCTCGTTTTCCCAATTAATCCCATGTCTTTTGACAAATAAGGTAACCGCCCGATACATGGCGCCAGTATCGACGTATAAGATACCTAATTTTTGGGCTAAGAGTTTGGAAACGACACCTTTACCAGCAGCCACTGGTCCATCAATGGCGATCAGTAATTTTCCCATTATGTTTGGCTACTTAATTTATTTACTCTCTCTATTACATCTTGATGTATCTGCTCGATTGAGCGTTCTCCATTGACTGTCTGTAAAATATCTTTCTTTTTGTAAAAATCCAAAACATCCTGTTCTTCCATTTTATATAATCGCAAACGCTCGCTGATCTTTTCCGGCGTGTCGTGCAAAGAGCCATCGGGATTACGTCGGCCTCTTTTGGCTAAACGGTCAATCGATACCGCTTCACCCACCTCGAGATAAAACACAGCGTTAATGGCTTTACCGTATTTATCCAATTTGTCATCTAAAAACAAAGCCTGGGTCATATTTCTGGGAAATCCATCAATCACCCAGCCATTTTGGGTATCCGCTTCTTTTAAGCGTTGTTTCCATAAAACAAACATCTCCGAGTCAGCTACATAATGACCTTTAGAGAGAGCTTCGCGGCATATATCGCCCATAATTCCTTTATCTTCTTGGGCATATTTTCTAACCAAATCGCCGGAAACTAAGTGAGGCAATCTTAGCTTTTCGGCCAGTAATCTTCCTTGAGTAGTCTTTCCTGAACCTTCGGCGCCATAAAAAATAAAATACATTTTCCCCAGAATAAGTGACCGGTCAAGATAAAGGTTCTATCTTACCCCATCCTTATCTGTCAATAAATTCATCATAATTACGCATCACTAACTGAGCTTGTAGGCTTTTGCTGGTTTCCAGAATGACTGAAACCACAATCAAAATTCCGGTACCGCCAATAGCCATGGTGGAAACACTGGTTAAACCACGAGCCAAAGACGGCAAAATAGCAATTAGGCCCAAAAAAACGGCTCCGGCTAGAGTGATCCGTGACAAAATCCGATTTAAGTAAGCTGAGGTTGGCTTCCCCGGTCTAATTCCCGGAATAAAGCCACCGTGTTTTTTAATTTCGTCAGCTATTTTTTCGGGGTTAAAAGTCACTGCCGTATAAAAATAGGTAAAAATCATGACTAACAAAAAGTAGCTCAGGTTATAAGCCAATTGATCCGGGTTAAAAATCGTCACCAAGGAATGACCCAAGTCAGCCAGCTTGGCATTGTTTGCCCCTTGCAGATATTGTCCCGCGAAAGAAGGCAAAAGCACCAAGGAAACCGCAAAGATGATGGGGATGACACCGGCCTGATTAACTCTCAAGGGTAAATAGCTATTACCACCGCCAACATTTTTGCCACTTCTAATCCGACGAGCATAGGAAATAGGAATCTGCCGAGTTGCTTCGTTGACATAAGCAATTCCGGCTACAACCATGATGCTCATCGCGACAAAAACTATCAAATTCATCGGGTCAAAAGTTTCGGCAACAGACAAGGTTTGGAAAAAAGTTATTGGTAGTCTGCCGACAATACCGGCAAAGATCAATAAAGAAATGCCATTACCAATGCCATACTCGGTAATGAGTTCTCCCAACCACATGACCACAATTGTCCCAGCTGTCATGGTTAAAATCATCGCCACTAAACTTACAACATCAAGATTATTAATAATCGGCGGCGTTTGTTGCCTAAGGATGGTAATAATACCAATCGATTGGACAACAGCTAGGGGTACTGTCAATAAACGGGTATACTGATTAATTTGCTCTCTGCCATATGCTCCCTCTTTAGATAGCTCTTCAAGTTTAGGGAAAACCATCATTAAAAGCTGCAGAATAATCGAGGCATTGATATAAGGATTAAGACCTAAGGCTAAAATAGAAAAATTAGCCAACGTTCCGCCGGAAAAAATATCTAATAGCCCTAGGAGTTGATTAGCTGCAAATAGTTGCTTTAAAGCTTGATTGTCAACACCGGGCAGAGGAATGTGGGCGGCAAAACGAAAAACAACTAAGGCTCCCAAAGTAAATAAGATTTTTTTTCTTAAATCCGGAATTTTGAACGCCTGAATAAGGGGTTGAAAGATACTCGCCATAAACCAAATCGCTAGTTTCCTTGACTAACGGTACCTCCGGCTCTTTCAATAATTTTTTTAGCCGGTAAGGAAACAGGTACCAAAACTTCTAGTTTTTTTGTCAGTTTTCCTTTGCCTAAAATTTTAACTCCTTGGGTGAGCGCTTCCTTGGATTTTAACAAACCAAACTTAGCCAAGGATTCTATGGTCACCTGGGTATTATCCCCTAAAGTTTCAAGGGTTTGCAACTTGATGATGACTGGCTTTGGCCCATGGGTTATCAGTTTTCTTTTACCTCTGAGCATGGGGAGGCGCCGGACCAAACTTTTCCGGGCCTTAGTACCTTCAAACATTAATTTGACTTTGCCGCGAGTCTTCTGGCCCTTTTGACCACGACTGGAAGTATGACCACCCTTACCAGAACCGTAACCACGGCCAATCCGTTTTTTGCCCCTATCTGTAGTTTTCGGTAATTTAAAAAGTTTCATATTTATTTTTAGTGGCCGCCACGGATTTTTGGCTTTAATTGCCTCAAAGCTTCAATCGTTGCATAAACATTAGAAATCTTGTTCCTGGCTCCTAATTGTTTACTGACAATATTTTTGATTCCCGCTGCCTCAACTACTGCCCGAATCGACCCCCCAGCAATTATTCCGGTACCAGCTGGAGCCGGCTTAAGCAAAACCTTAGCTGCTCCTAATTTAATTTGAATCTTGTGGGGGATGGTACCTTCATCAAGAGAAATGCTAATCATATCTCTTTTACCCAAACGAACACCCTTCTGAACCGCCGATAAGACATCCGGGGCTTTACCTAAACCAACACCCACTTTGCCTTGCTTATTGCCAACAACCACTAAAACCGAGAAGCCAATTTTGTTACCGCCCTTAGTTTTTTTCGAAACTCGGTTGACGGCCACAATCTTTTCTTCAAACTCTTTTGGTTGCCTGGGAGTATTGTTGCCCCCCCTTGGATTGTTAAATGCCATAAAATTCTCCTTTAAAAAGACAAGCCTCCGGCTCTGGCGCCTTGGGCAAAAGCTTTAAGTCGGCCATGAAACTTGTAGCTACCGCGATCGAACTTTACTTTCCCAATCTTGGCTTTTATCGCTTTTTTAGCTAAAAGTTCTCCTAAAAACCGGGCTTGGTCTGTTTTTGTTTTGCCAACTGTTTTCTCTAACTCCTTGGGATTAACTGCAACCAAGGTTTTATTCTTGCCATCATCAATTATTTGCCCATAAATTCCTTTGTGGGAACGAAAAACTGACAACCTTGGCCGCTGGCTAAATTCTTTTAATTTGCTTCTGACCCGACGTTGTCTTTTTTCTGTTGGTGATACCTTGGTCATAATCATTCTTACTCCTCTTATTCAGCTGCCTTAACTTGTTTCCCGGCTTTTTTACGGATCACCTCGCCGGCATAACGAATTCCCTTACCCTTATATGGTTCTGGCGGTCTTAATTTGCGAATATTGGCCCCGATTTGACCGACTAAGCGGCTATCTGCTCCCGAAACAACAATCTTATTCTGACCTTCAACGGTCAAGGTAACGCCTTCAGGCGGTTCAAAATTAACCTCATGCGACAAGCCGAGAGAAAACTTTAAGCCTTTGCCTTGCGGCTGTACCCGGTAGCCGGTCCCGACTAATTCCAATCTTTTCTCAAAACCCTTAGTTAGTCCTTTAACCATATTGGCCAACAATGATCGAATTAGCCCATGCAAACTTTGGACATATTTGCTATTACCCTTAGCTTTAACCTCCAATAGACTATTTTTAACCTCAACTGTCACCTCTGGGTTTAATTTTAAACTTAAAGTACCTTTTGGCCCGGTTACGGTCACGATTTTCCCCTCAACTTTGACGGTTAGGCCTTGGGGTATAGCTAATATTTGTTTACCAACTCTTGACATAATTTACCAAATTTGGCAAATAATCTCGCCGCCAGTTTTCTTTTTGCTGGCTTCTTCAACGGTCATAATGCCCTGAGACGTAGTAATAATGGTAATTCCCAAACTACTTTTATCTTGTCTTCGTTTATTTTGATATAAACGCCTACCCGGCTTCGAAATCCTTAATAATTTCGTGACTGCCGGTTTGCCCTCAAGATAATTTAGAGTGACGGTAATTTTCTTATCCTTACCTTCTTCTGTTACTACCTGACTTTGTAAATAATTATGTTTAACTAAAATTTCGACAATTTTAGCTTTAATCCTAGAATAAGGTATGGCCACGGTTTCTTTCTTCACTAAGTAACCGTTGCGAATTCTGGTTAGCATATCAGCGATTGGATCAGTCAACATAAAATTAAAAATAAAATATAAAAAATAAAAAATGTTTTTGGTTTAGTTTTTAATCTTTTATTTTTGGTTTTTTATATTTTGTTACCAACTGGCTTTAGTTACGCCTGGCAACTCCCCTTCGTGGGCAAGTTTGCGAAAACATAAACGACAAATATCAAAAGCCCGCATATAGCCCCGAGGACGACCACAAAGCCGGCAACGATGCTTAACTCGAGTCGAGTATTTTGGTTTTTTTAGTCTATCTTTAAAGTATTTGGCGGTTGTTGACATAGGTTGTAGTATTCACAAATATACGAATCAGCTCAAATATATAAATAATTCGTATATTATTTTAAACTTGTATATTCGCGATTACTCCTTATCTTTTTCAAACGGCATCCCTAAGGCTTTTAGTAAAGTCCTCGCCTCCTTGTCATCCTTAGTGTTCGTCACAATTGTAATCTCTAAACCCCGGACGCGGTCGATTGTATCATAATCAACCTCAGGAAAAATCACTTGTTCAGTTAAACCTAAAGTATAATTACCAGAACCATCAAAGCCTTTACTAGATACTCCTTGAAAATCCCTGACTCGGGGTAAAACAATCGAAAAAAGTTTGTCCAAAAATTCAAACGCTCTTTTACTCCTCAGAGTAACCTTAAGCCCAATGACATCGCCGCGACGGATTTTAAAATCAGCAATGGCTTTTTTGGCCAATCTTAGCTGTGGTTTTTGGCCGGTAATGAGCATTATAGTTTTTTCAGACTTTTCTCTTGTCTTCTTATCTCTAGCTAAATCACCGATGCCCACATTAACAATCACCTTTTCTACCCGAGGAACAGCTAGATAATTAGTTTTCTTAAGCTCCTTTTGTAAGGCAGGAACAATTTTTTTCTGGTATTCTTGATAAAGTCTATCCATATAAATAAATTAAAAATCAAATAGCAAATATAAAAATAGTTTTGGGTTTTTAATCTTTAGTTTTTTGTTTATCGATTGCTGCCCCGCATTTTTTACAGATTCTTTCCTTCCCCGTTTTGCCCACTTCCCACCCTACTCGAGTTGGCTTGTGGCAAGTCGGACAAATCACTCTTAATCCCGCCAGCGATAAAGGTTTAACAATTTCAACAATACTGCCTCTTTGGCCTTGACGTGGTTTTATGTGCTTTTTGTAAATATTGACGCCACCGACTAAGGCCTTTTGCTCCCGAATCATAATTTTATCAACGGTGCCTGTTTTACCCCGATCTTTACCTCGCATGACTTTAACCGTGTCGCCTTTTCTAATTTTCATATGTTCCTTTATAAAACTTCAACTGCTAAAGAAGCAATCTTAGCAAAACCAGCTTCTTTAATTTCTCTAGCGATGGGCCCAAAAATACGAGTGGCGATTGGATTTTTGGTAGCAATGCCATCGATAACGACTGCGGCATTATCGTCAAAACGAATATATGAACCGTCCATCCGGCGTAATTCTTTTTTTGTTCTCACCACTACTGCTTTAACCACTTGTTTGTCTTTAACCATACCGTTAGGATCAGCCCCTTCTACCACCGCGCTGACCACATCGGCAATATAACCAAATTTGCGTTTGCTGCCTCCGTGAATATGAATGACGACTAGTTTTTTAGCCCCAGAGTTATCGGCTAAATTGAGTCTGCTTCGTAACTGAATCATTCTATTACCTCCAAGATCCGCCAACGTTTGCGTTTACTTATCGGCCTTATTTCTCCAAAACGGACGGTTTGACCTACCCGAACACCTAATTCATCATGAACCAAATATTTTTTGCTTCGTTTGACGCGTTTCTTGTAAACGGGGTGCTGCCACATCGTGTCAACTTTAACTGTGGCTGTCTTTTCCATTTTGTCTGAAATAACTTTACCAATAAATATTTTCAAATGTTTTAACTAATCTTAAGCAGCTTAACGATGGTTGCCTGCTGGCTTTAGTTCCTCCATTAACTCTCTTTCTTTAAGGATAGTCTTGATGCGCGCGATTTCCTGACGCTTTTTATGCGCTGTATGAGTGTTTTTGATTTTTCCCAAAGAAAGCTGCATTTTAAAATCTACAATCTCTCTTTGCAACTTGAGACATAAAGTTTGTAACTCCTGGGCTGATTGCTCTTTAATTTTTTCCCACTCAGTTTTTTTCATAAATTCTCTTTTAACTTTTATTTTTCTATTAATTTGGTAGCAATGGGTAACTTTCTGGCGGCCAGCCACAAAGCTCGATGTCCTATCTCCTTGGTGACACCGGTAATCTCAAGGATCACCTTTCCTGGCCTGACTACGGCCACATAGCCAGCAATATCTCCCTTGCCGCCACCCATTCGGCTGCCGGCAGCTTTCTTGGTGTAAGGTTTGTCAGGAAAAATCCTGACCCATGATTTACCCATTCTTTTTGTTGCATGACTGACCGCTTTTCGGGCCGACTCTATTTGTTGAGAAGTTATCCAACTTCTCTCCAGAGCTTTTAAACCCATTTCGCCAAAAGCCAAAGCATTGCCGCTTTGGGCCTTGCCCTTCATTTGGCCTCGAAACTGCTTCCGGTATTTTTGTCTTTTTGGATGTAACAAGTTTAGTAATTAGTAATTAGTAATTAGTAATTTGGATTTTTGATTTTCCCAAAATACATAAATTACTGATCACTTAATCACTCCGTCTCTCTTATAGATCCAAACTTTAATACCAACGTAGCCAGAGCGGGTTAATGCCGGCAGGTCAGCATAATCAATATGGGCACGCAACGTTTGTGCCGGCACGCTTCCCCGAGCATATTTTTCCGAACGGGAAATTTCTGCTCCACCGATCCTCCCCGCCAAAACTATCTTAGCTCCATTTGCTCCTGCTTCCATAATCTTATCCAAAGCTTGATTTATGGCTCGTCGATGAGGATAACGCTTTATTAGCTGATCAGCTAAGCGCTGTGCCACCAACCGGGCCGAAAGATCTGGAGTCTTCACTTCTTCTACTTTAAGTTCCACTTTCATTGACCGGGGATCTTTGGGATTAATCTTTAATTCTTGATGAATCAATCGTTTTATTTCTTCGACCCCGGATCCACCCCGACCAATCACCACTCCTGGCCGAGAAACGAACAGGAAAATCGTAATGGTGTTGATCGATCTTTCAATCTCCAGTTTGACCAATCCGGCCATCTTTAATTTGTCCTGCAAAACTTGACGCAGATGCAGGTCTTCATGGACGAATTTAATATAATCTTTGCCGCTAGCAAACCAACGTGATTTCCACGAATAAAAACTGCCTAATCTTAAACCAAACGGGTGTGCTTTTTGTCCCATACTTACTCCAGTATTTGCCAGACTACTTTTTCTTTTCTGCTGGCTCTTTATTTTCCTTTATATTGGCTTTCTCAACTTTTCTATTAAGTTTATTACCTCTCGGTTCTTTCGACTCCAAAATTAACTTTATGTGGGTCGACCGCTTTAAAATCTCATGACCTCTGCCCCTAGAAACTGGTTGCCATCTTTTCATGGTTGGCCCTTCTTCAACATGAATGTGTTTAATTGTTAGAGTGGCCGGAGAAAGCCCAAGGTTATTAGTCGCATTACTAATTGCCTGCTTAAATACTTTTGCCAATAATCTAGCACCGCGCTTACCCATAAAGCGTAATTGGGTTAAAGCTTGCTGCGGCGGTAATCTCCGCACACTATCAGCTACCAATTGCATCTTTCTTGGACTAATTCTCAATGATTTTTGATAGGCTCTAATTTCCATATCTTGCTTAAATTCGAAATCCGAATATCGAAATTCGAAATAATGTTTAAAATTTTAAATTCAAAACTGTTTAGATCATTTAAAAATTAGAATTTAGTCCGCCAGTTAGCGGATCGTGCTTCGAATTTATTTATATTACGTTTTTGTAATAACTCTCTTGACCATGCGCCCATGGCCCCTAAAAGTTCTGGTAGGAGAAAATTCTCCTAGACGATGACCTACCATAGCCTCATTAACATAAACTTCCACAAAAATTCGGCCGTTATGGACCAAAAAAGTGTGGCCAACAAAGTCAGGCGAGATTTGGCTATCTCTGGCCCAAGTTTTTATTGGATCTTTTTTACCCGCCATTTTTTGTTTTTGGACCTTGATGAGTAGTTTCTCATTAACATATGGTCCCTTTTTAGATGAACGTGACATAATCTTAAGCGTTTAGTTTGTTAGCGTTTAGCGATTAGTTAAAAACTAGATGCTAAGCGCTAGAAGCTAGACGCTTACTTTCTCTTCCTTTTACTAATAATATATTTGGTTGAGTATCTTCTGTCTTTACGTGTTTTCTTCCCTAAAGTTGGTTTCCCCCATGGTGATTTGGGTGAAGGCATACCAATCCCAGACCGACCCTCACCACCTCCGTGCGGATGGGAGTTTGGATTTTGGGCGACCCCCCGAACCGAAGGCCTAATCCCCATGTGTCGTTTCCTGCCGGCCTTACCAAGGCTGATGTTCTTCCATTCCTGATTTGATACCTGTCCTATTGTCGCATAACAGGTCAAGGGAATACGCCTAATCTCGGTTGATGGCAGTAAAACATTAGCAAAATCATTTTCCTTAGCTTGAATGATCGCGGCCACGCCCGCCGAACGGATAATTTGACCACCCTTACCTGGTCGCATCTCCAAATTATGAATTGGAACGCCAACCGGTATTTTTGCGAGAGGTAAAGCATTGCCGATTTTCGGCTCAGCTTTGTCGCTCGCCACCAGTTTATCACCCTTTTTAAGCCCATCTGGGGCTAAAATATAGCGCTTCTCGCCATCCCCGTAGACTAATAAAGCAATATTGGCGGTCCGGTTGGGATCGTATTCTAGAGCTTCAACTCGGGCGATTATTCCTCTTTTATCTCTCCTAAAATCAAGTAAGCGCAAAAAACGCTTTTGCCGGCCGCCTTGATGGCGAACCGTCACCCGACCAGAACTATTACGGCCTGAATGTTTAGATAAAATTCGGCGCATCCGTTTTATTGAAGGCTTCTTGGCCAAACCAGAATAATCCATTCGGGTCCGATGCCGACTGCCTGGAGTTACTGGCTTACCCCTTCTTATGCTCATTTTTGCTCCTTAAGTTCAAATAAATCGATTTTCTGGTCTGGTTTGGTCTGGACAATGGCTTTTTTGCTTTCCCCCACCAATTGCTTAAGTCTTAATTTACCAAAGCGTTTGGTTTTGCCCGGAACCTTGGTAACCTTAACGCTTAAGACATTGACATTAAAATGGTCCTCGACTGCCTGAGCAATCTGATTCTTATTAGCTTCTTTTAAAACTTCAAAAGTATAGCGTTGTTGACTGGCTAAACGCATTGATTTTTCGGTAATAATTGGTCGCTTAATAATCTTAGCTAGGTTCATTTTCCTTCCTTTTATTTTATCTTTTTCGCGTGAGTCAAACGCATGATCAGTTTAGCTAAACTTTCTTTGGTAAAGATTACTTGATTTTCCGTTAAGACTTCATAGGTTGTTAATTTATCTGGATTTAACAAGTTTAAATTGGGCAAGTTGCGAAATGCCCTCTCGACAGCCGCTTCATCACCACTTAAAACCAAGCCAATCCTTTCTTGAGCTTTTTCCTTTAAAATGTTAGTCAAAGCTTTTAGTCCCTCACTCGTCTTTCCCTTAAATTTACTAAAATCATTGACCACCCAAATCGCCTCTTCTTTGGCCTTGAGTGATAAAGCACTTTTTAAAGCAGCGCTTTTCATCTTCGGGGGCAGTGTCATGGCATAATTTTGTCCCCCGGTCGGCCCATGCGCCTTACCACCACCGACAAAAACTGGGGCTCTTTTAGAACCATGACGGGCCTTGCCGGTGCCTTTTTGGCGATAGATTTTGGCAGTGGTAATACCAGTCAGTTCTCCTCTAGTCTTGGCGTGAGCTAAGCCCAAACGTTGATTAGATAAATAAACTCGAACTGCCTGAGCCATCAAGGGTTCGTTAATCTTAACCGCAAAAATTGCTTCCGGCAAAGTTAATTGTTCTATCTTCGTCCCGCTAGTCGAATAAACGCTGACTTTTTTCATTTTATTTCTGCTCCACTTTACTTTCCGTCTCCGTTACCTCTCCTTTCTCTTCTGCCTTCTCTTTCTCTTCAATCTTTTCACTACTTTTTTCTACTTCTTCTACCTTCTCTTGATTATCCGCTTTCTCTCCCGGTAAACCGACAAACCTACCCTCACCAGTCTTAGTAATTTTGACCAGACTTCCAATAAAACCTGGTATTAGGCCCTTGACCCAGATTTCTTGGTTTTCTTCGTCAATCTTCACGACTTGTAATTTTAAAACCGTTTGTCTTACATTGCCCATTTGGCCGGCCATTTTTTTACCCTTCCAGATTCTTCCCGGAGAAGTACCTTGACCGATTGATCCTGGGGCTCTGGGCCGGTCAGATTGACCGTGGGTCTTGGGTCCGCCGGCAAAACCCCAACGCTTGACCACGCCGGCAAAACCCTTACCCTTACTTATTCCTTCGACCTTAACCCGATCACCGGCTTGAAAAACCGTATTAGCCAAAACTTGGCTACCGACAGAGTATTGACTCAGATCGTCAGTCTTTAGTTCTCTAATAAAGCGGGGCTTTAATTCCAGTTTGCCTAAAGCGCCTTTAATTGGTTTGTTAATCCGCTTTTTTTGACCTAAAGCCACTTTCAAAGCCTGATAACCATTTTTTTCCTGGGTTTTAAAACCAATCACGACTAAGGGCTGGGCGCTAACTTTGGTGATCACCAAGCGCTTACCTTGATTATCAAAAATTTGTGTCGGTTGTTTTTTAAACCCGTAAAAATTTCTCATCTTACCTTTCTTCAATAAAAAAGCCTCTTTAACGAGGCCTTTTTGCAAAGCTTCGCTACCTTCCTTAAGTTTAACTTTTTTCTTTTCTTATGTAATTTTCCATTCCTGTGTTTGGATGGATTTTTTAACCCCATAGGGGTTAAAAAGCTTACATTTTAACTTCGATGCCCACACCTGCCGGTAACTCCAAATGCATCAATGAATCTATTGTTTTATCTGTCGGCCGCATAATGTCAATCAGTCGCTTGTGGGTCAAAATCTGAAAATGTTCCCGGGCATCCTTGTCAGTATGCGGACTGGTGGTCACTACAATCATTTTCCGTTTGGTCGGCAAAGGGATCGGCCCTACTACTTGGGCTCCTGTTGACAAAGCTGTTTGTAAAATTTTGGCACAGCACTCGTCAATGACCCGATGATCAAAGGATTTTAAACGAACTCTGATTCGACCTTTCGCCATATTTATCAAGATTTAGAGAGTCCCGACATCCGCCGGCTGGCGGA
>Ga0154676_105_pt11 | contig 14025 bp, 17 predicted proteins | sample Rifle2008BG13ft_FD_116105 | JGI IMG/M metagenome (GOLD analysis project Ga0154676, IMG submission 116105) | Candidatus Beckwithbacteria bacterium RBG_13_42_9 | reverse complement strand
TGCCATCAGGAGAGCTGGAGCTTGGGGAACTTTAGTCAATCATTCGGAGCATCCCTTAGAGTTTTCCGAATTAAAGGAAGCGGTAAGTTTGGCTAAAGCAGAGGAGTTAGAAGTTTTAGTATTTGTCAAAGATCTTAAAGAAGCCAAAGCAGTCAGCCGCTTAGAACCGGAATTTATTGCCTTGGAGGAACCAAGCTTGATTGCTACTGGAAAGGCGATGGTTGAAAATCCGGAAGGCAAAGCCAAAATAGAAGAATTCTTAAGTGGTGGGTTATCGAGTTACCTCTTAGTAGGAGCAGGAATCACTACCCGAGAAGATGTTGCAGAGTCTGTCAGACTTGGAGCCAAAGGCATTGTCATCACTTCGGCTGTAGTTTTGGCTCAAAATCCCCAAAAAGTTCTTGAAGAACTTGCCCTAGGATTCAAATAAGTTAATTCTATTCTCATAAATGATATTTATAATTCTATGAAACTAGTTATCCAACGAGTAAGTCAGGCATCAGTTTCAGTTAATGACCAGATCATTGGTCAGATTGAGAAAGGTTTGCTAATTTTAATTGGAGTAGCGAAAGGCGATACGAAACACGAAGTAGATTACTTGGTTAGCAAGGTGATTAACTTGCGGATTTTTGCTGATAATAATGATAAAATGAACCTTTCTATAAAGGACGTTAAGGGTTCAATTCTGGTTGTTTCCCAGTTTACCTTATATGGCGATACAAAAAGGGGTAATCGTCCGAGTTTTGTTGAAGCAGCCGAACCGAAAGTTGCAGAAGATCGGTATAATCATTTCGTAAATGAAATTAAGGCTAAAGGAATTAAGGTGGAAACCGGTAAATTTAGGGTGATGATGCAGATTAGTTTAGTTAACGATGGGCCGGTGACAATTATCTTAGAAAGATAAAAAACCAAAAATATCCGCCATAGGTGGATTTGAGCCAAAGGCCCATTAGCCTATGGTTGAAGCCTCTGGCTGAAAAAATATTATGAAAATTGCCATTGGTTCAACCAATCCAGTTAAAGTCAATGCCGCCAAGCTGGCACTTAAGAATATTTTTAAGGACGCAGAATTTGTTGGTTTAGAAGTTGAATCCCAAGTTGGGGCACAGCCAATTGGCGATAAAGAAACGATTAGGGGTGCTATTAACCGCGCCAAGGCCGCCCTGAAGCAGACGGGGGCTGATTTAGGGGTAGGGTTAGAGGGTGGAATTATCCATACGGAACATGGGATTATGTCCTCAGCCTGGTGTGCCATTATTGATAAGGGGAGCAAAATTAGTTTAGGCGGCGGAATGCATTTCCACTTACCCTTATTTGTGGAAACGGAAATCCTTAAAGGGAAGGAATTAGGCGAAATAATGGACGAATTAAGCGGTCAGAAAAATGTCAAGAAAAAGATGGGAGCCGTAGGAGTTATGACGGCCGGTTTATTGACCAGAACCAAAGAATACGCTCATTTAGTTAAGCTGGCGATGGTAAAATTCCGTTCCCCTCAATGGTTTGCATAATTGACAATTAGCAATTAATTTGCTAGAGTGCTAACATATGACAATCTTATCTCGATCCATCCAAAAACCTAACAATGAAAAAGTAGTCCCTCTTGTACCCTTACGAGAAGTCGTGATTTTCCCTTCAAATGAGTTAGTTTTATCTTTTGGCCGGCCTAAATCTATTGCCGGGGTAGAAGCTGCCTTTGCCGGCAATAAGATGATTGCTTTTGTGGCTCAGAAGGATCCCAAGGCAGAAGAACCAGGAATTAATGATTTGTACAAAATTGCAACCTTATGTCGGATCGAAAGATTACTGCGGACTAATGGTGAGATAAACGCTTTGGTCAAAGGTTTAGCCAGAGTTAGATTAGAAGGGCTATTGCAGGCCAGCCCACATATAAAGGTCAGGGTTAGCGAAATTGCTGAAATTGAGGAACAGTCAAACAAGATAACGGCTTTGCAAAAACATTTGTCTGCCCAACTTAAACAAGCGGTCAACTTGGGCAAAGCGGTTGATTTTTTATTGTTTATGAAATTAATGTCCGGCGTTTCTGCGGCCGAGCTTACCGATCAAGTCGCCGGGGTTTTGGATATTTCGACTCCGGAAAAACAAAAGCTTCTGGAACTTAATCAGATAGGTAAACGCCTGGACTTGGTTAGTGGATATTTGGCTAAAGAATTAAAGATACTGGAAATTGAGCAGTCAATTGCTTCCAAGACGCAAAAGAAATTTGATAAGTCGATGCGGGAAGCAGTCCTTAGGGAAAGAATGAAGACTATTCAAAAAGAATTAGGCGAGGAAGAAGAGGAAGATGATGAGATAAAAGAGCTAAAATTAAAGATTAAAAAATCCCAGATGCCAGAAGATATCGAGGCCAAAGCGACAAAGGAATTAAATCGTTTGGCCAAAATGCATTCCTTTAATCCAGAGGCCGCCTATATTCGAACTTACCTTGATTGGCTGGTCGATTTGCCTTGGAATAAAGAATCTGATTTAAAGGTTTCTTTGAAAAAAGCCGAAAAGGTATTAGATGAAGACCATTACGGTTTACAGAAAATAAAAGAGAGAATTATCGAGCATTTGGCGGTTTTGCAGTTAAAAAAGAATAAAAAACGTTTTGGTAAACAAGTAAAGAAAACTAAGTCGACAGAACAACATCGAGGTTCAACCATCTTATGCTTTGTCGGTCCACCAGGAGTTGGAAAAACTTCAATTGGCCGCTCGATTGCTAAAGCTTTAGGGAGGAAATTTATTAAAGTTTCCTTAGGTGGGATTCGGGATGAGGCTGAAATTAGAGGTCATAGACGAACTTATGTCGGAGCTATGCCCGGCCGAATCATTCAGGGAGTTAAAGATACCGGGACGAAGAATCCGGTTTTTATGCTGGACGAAATTGATAAAGTCGGAGCGGATTTTCGTGGCGATCCTTCATCCGCCCTATTAGAAGCTTTAGATCCGGAACAGAATTTTGCCTTTTCTGATCATTACTTAGAAGTGCCTTTTGACTTATCTGAAGTCTTTTTTATTACCACGGCTAATGTTTTAGATACGATTCCGCCAGCTTTGCGAGATAGATTAGAAATAATCGAATTCTCTGGCTATACGGAAGATGAAAAATTCAATATTGCCCAAAGATATCTAATTAATAAAGCCTTGGAAGCCACTGGGTTAAAGAAAAATGAAGTTAATATTCCTGGACCAGTTTTAAAACGGATAATTCGTCGTTATACCAGAGAAGCTGGGGTCAGAAATTTAGAGCGACAAATTACCAAAATTATGCGGAAAGTAGCCCGGCAGATTGCCTCGGGTAAAAAAATTAAAGCCCGTCTAAGCTTAGTTAATTTAAGCGATTATCTTGGTCCGGACCGCTTTTCAGAAAATTTGGCCGAGAAAAAGGATGAGGTAGGTATGGCTACTGGCTTAGCCTGGACTCAGGCCGGCGGCGATGTTTTATTTATTGAAGTGGCATTAATGCCCGGCAAAGGCAACTTACTTTTAACCGGGAAGTTAGGTACAGTGATGAAAGAGTCGTGTAAGGCGGCTCTATCCTATATTCGGAGTCATTGGCGAGAGCTTAAACTAAAAGAAGATTTTGGCAGTCAATATGACTTTCATATCCATGTGCCAGAAGGAGCGGTACCAAAAGACGGGCCTTCGGCGGGTGTGGCCATTACCACCGCTCTTTTTTCAGCTTTGTCTCGTAAAAAGGTAAAGCGAGATGTAGGTATGACCGGAGAAATAACCTTACGGGGCAGAGTTCTAGAGATTGGGGGAATTAAAGAGAAACTGATTGCCGCCCATCGAGCGGGCTTGAAAAAAGTAGTTCTACCGGCCGACAATGAGAAAGACATGGTTGAAGTACCGGCAAAAGTGAAAAAAGACTTACAACTTAAGTTTGTGAAAGAATTAGACCAAGCCTTAAGGGAAGCGATTGTAAACTATAATTAATCCTTTTTGGGTGAAATGAATTCTTCGGATTTTTTTCCCAAAAGGATTTTGTCATCTTTCGGAGTTTTTGGATCACCAAGATCTTTTATTTCTGATAAGAGAAAACCTTCGCAAATTATACCTTTGGCTTCAAAAATTTCATTCAGTTCATGGTGAACTTTTTTCTCAACCTGCGGCCGATAAGTGGTTAATTGGTTAACGCTAATTTCCGAAAGTACCGACCGAATCCGAGATCGAGCCACTGGCCGAACGACCTTGGATACAAAATCATCACCCACGTTTTCCCAAATTTCCGGCACCCTTTGTTTATGGAGGCGAAAGAGAATGGAACCCTCAACTTGAATAAGTCTGCCGTCGGCCGTGGTGGCAATAATAGCCTTATCACCTAGGGCCTCTTTATTCTGAGAAATATCAAAACCTTCAGTAATGGTATATTCTAAAATCTGAGCATTGAAGAGTTTGGCAATCTGCCAGAAGGGAATTTTTAGATGTAAGCCAGGGCCCCAGGTTCTTTTCAGAACCCCGTAACCGCGATCATAAAGACAAGCAATGTGGCCAGGGGGGACAGAGATAAAAAAACCACCCACTACCTCATCAACTAGAAAGGATACGACCAACTTATCAAATTCCATAATTATTTAGCTGGTAAATCAACATTTTTTTCCTCTTCCTGATTTTTGGTACCAGCGACACCTTCCGCAAATTTTTCAAATTTACCACTGATCGAATGATACACAAAGATAACTTGTTTTACAAGCATAATGGCGATCGAAAAACAGAGGGTAGTGATGATAAAAAGCTTCTTTCCGGCCGGTAAACCCAGAAAGACAAAAAAGGAAATAATTGGTAAGGCAATAGTGGTAGTTACGTCTTTTTTGGTTGAAGGGAAGGGAGAGAGAGAATTTGATAAAAGCTCGGCCACCAGAATCGTTAGCGATTGGATAAAATTAAGAGTGATATTGGGGTTACCGAGATAATATTTACCCCAAAATAACAGATTAAAAGGTTTATCAATTTGGGGCATAAAAGAGTAGAGGAGGTGAAAATCAGCTCCTTCCAAGCCAGTAGCAAAGATTCGATAGAGCATCAGAGCAATCAAAACTTGAAGACCAATATCGACTCCTGAAGCAAGCATAATTTTGCGATTGCCTCGCAATAAATTCTTTGTTTCTCGTCTCTCACCAACCGGATCATTTCGGTAAGCCTGTTTGATATTTTTAATTTTTTCGATAATTTCTCGGCGTTCTTTTTCCGAGCGATCAGAGGATAGGGAAATGGGTATCCAAAGAATACGAAAAGCAATCGTGAAGAAAATAACCGCAATGCCCATATCGGCCTTACCACCGGTCAATTGATCCATGATCCAATAGATACCAACAAGGAGGTTAAAAAAGGGTTGATAGAAATAGGTGACAAACCAACTGGCCAAAAAGAACATAAAGAAAGTATACCAAACCTCATCTCTTTTTTCTTCAAGGTGAAGCTATTATAATAAGTATCAGTGAAAATATATTCTGCTGGGTTTACTTTAATTGAGCTTTTAGTCGTCGTTGTCGTGACTGGTATTTTGGCAGCCATTGTTTCGGTTGCGGTTAATCCGGCTAGGCAGCTTGCTTCGGCTCGTGATACTCAAAGGAGGGTTGACCTTTATTCGATGACCAATGCTGTTTATCAGTTTGCAGCGGAACACAACGGTCGTTTACCAGATATAGATAGCAATGATGCGACCAGTAATTTCCCCACGATACCAGTTTGTGTAGGTGATACTGCACCCTGTTTTAATTTAGCCAATGCTGGCGACGCGACTGGAACAGGAAGAATGGTACCGACATATATTGCTGAGATGCCAAAGGATCCCTTGACCGGAACGATGGCAAATACACAATATACGATTTATGCCGACGCTAGCGGTCGGATTGTAGCTTCAGCTAGCGCTGAGTTAACAGCCAGAATTACGGTAACACGTTAACTAAAAGAGAGAAACCGCCCTCATCTATTTTTTAGGACCTCTCCGCCAAAGATTCTGAATTGAAATTTATCTCTCGATGGGATAAGATAAAGCCCAAGATGATTGATCAAGACAGCTCTCATGTCCCAGCAACTAGTTAAGCAATATTTTAATTTAATCAAGCTCTAAAAAGAAAATGGTTTTTTGGGAACGACTTCTTAACAAACAATTCCAAGTTAGCCAACTAATGAGACACTTAAGTCTCGGCCAAACTACGGATAGACTCCATCCATGTATCACTATTTCCAGAGAAACCGGTAGCGGCGGAAGGCTGGTGGCCCAGCAAGTCGCTCAAGCCCTGAATTTTAGCTACTACGATAAGGAACTGGTTAATTTAATTGCTCAGAGCGCTCATAAAAGAAGAGAATTAATAAAGGCTGTCGACGAGAAAACACAGGATGCGATTTCTTCAATTGTTAATGGGTTTTTAGGTCTTGAGTCTTTACCGGAAAGCGCTTACATTAAAAGCCTCACGAAGGTAGTTTTAGGGATTGCGGCTTCAAGCTCAGCTGTAATTGTTGGTCGGGGAGCCAACTTTGTTTTACCAAAGGAAACTACCCTGAGGGTAAGAATTATTGCTCCTTTAGCCACCAGAGTTTATTATTCCCGGCTTTATCATAAAGATAAAACTGATGTAGAGTTGATTGAAAAAATGCGACAAATTCACCAAGATCGTAAAGAGTTTGTCAGAAAATATTTCAGCAAAAATATCTCATCGGCTAACTTCTATGACTTAGTGATTAATATGGAATATTATCATCCGCCTGAGGCCTGTAAGATGATTGTCGCCGCTTTTAACAAACGCTTTATTAAATAGTTTTCTTACGCTTACTCTTCTCGGCAATTTTTATAGCAAACAAAGCCTGTTTCAGGGTTAATTCAATTCTGGCAAATTCATCCTTGGAGTATTTTTCTTTATGCTGCATGAGTCGTTCAGCCTCTGCTTTAGCTTTTTGGGCAGTGTCAACGTCAATTTTTTCCGAACGTTGGGCAAAATCGGCCAAAACAGTTACCTGACTATCAGGATTAACATCCATAGATCCGCCGAAAACGGCAAAGATGTGAGCATCTTTTTCTTCTTTGACAGTGATCTCTCCGGGGTTTAGTTTAGTAAATAGAGGCGCATGTTTGGGTAAGATTGACACTTCACCAGCGGCCGATGGAGCAGTGACTACCTTTGCCTCAGTAGTTTCGTAAACTTTCCCCCCTGGGCTAATGATGGAAACTTGAAGATAACTGTTTTGAGGCATAAAGCTTTAAGCCTTAAGTTGCTTGTTTCTTTCCTCGGCTTCTTCAATTGTGCCAATCATGTAAAAGGCCTGCTCTGGCAGATGGTCATATTTACCATCCAGAATCGCCGCAAATCCATTAATTGTTTCTTCAATTTTAACGTATTTACCCGGGAAAGAAGTGAATTGCTCAGCTACAAACATAGGTTGAGTTAAAAACCGCTGGATTTTTCTGGCACGAGCCACAGTTTGTTTATCTTCATCTGATAATTCGTCAATTCCCAAAATCGCAATAATGTCCTGCAAATCTTTATAGCGCTGCAGAACTTGCTGGACTCGCCTAGCGGTTTGATAGTGGCTGTCTCCGACAATCTGCGGAGTCAAAATGTTCGAGCTGGAAGCTAAAGGATCGACAGCCGGATAAAGAGCCTGATCAGCTAAATTTCTTTCCAAGACGATCGTAGTGTTTAAATGGGCAAACGTAGTCGCCGGGGCGGGATCAGTATAGTCATCGGCCGGTACATAAACGGCTTGGAAAGAAGTGATTGAGCCTTTTTTAGTCGAAGTAATTCTTTCCTGTAAAGCCCCCATTTCTGAGGCTAGGGTGGGTTGATAACCCACAGCCGAAGGAATCCTGCCCAAAAGGGCGGAGACCTCTGAGCCGGCCTGAGAGAACCGAAAGATATTATCGATGAAAAGCAAGACGTCTTCACCTTTTTCATCGCGGAAATATTCAGCGCAGGAAAGAGCGGTTAAAGCCACCCTTAATCTAGCTCCGGGCGGTTCATTCATTTGACCATAAACCATGACAGTTGAGGGCAAGACACCAGATTCCCTCATTTCGTTATAAAGATCGTTACCTTCACGGGTTCTTTCGCCAACACCGGCAAAGACGGAGTGGCCTTTGTGCTCCATGGCGATATTGCGGATGAGCTCCTGAATCACGACGGTCTTACCAACTCCGGCGCCGCCAAAGGCAGCCACTTTGCCGCCCTTAGCAAAAGGACAAATTAAATCAATGACTTTGATACCGGTTTCCAGGATTTTTGGCGTGGCTTCTTGGTCAATTAATTTTGGCGCCTTTTTATGAATCGGTGAGGAATTAGCGGTTTTAACCGGGCCTTTGTTGTCAATGGGCTGGCCCAAGACATTAAAAATTCTCCCCAGGGTTTCTTTGCCGACAGGGACAGTCACGGGTTTACCAGTATCATGAACTGCTAGACCTCTTTTCAGGCCTTGACTGGCACCTAAAGCGACACATCTAGCTTCTGTTAGCGATAGATGGTGTTCAGTCTCAATTACCAAAGTTTCTTTAGGAAGCTTAATTTCCAAAGCGTTGTAAATGGCCGGTAATTTCCCTTCTGGGAATTCAACATCAATCACCGGCCCCATGATTTGAGTAATTTTCCCGGTGTTTCGGCTAGCGTTTTGATTTTTTGGCATCATAAAGACCCCGTTAATTAAAATTATTGTAAAGATTTCCAGGCAGTCACAATATCCGAGATTTCCGAAGTGATTTGTTGTTGTCTTAGTCTGTTGTACTCTAATCTTAGCTCGTCCGATAAATCTTTGGCGTTTTCCGATGCATTCTTCATCGCTACCATTTGAGCGGAGTATTCGCTGGCCCTTGACTCTAAAAGAAAATGATAAACCTCTAATTCAATATAATATGGTAAAAGCCAATCAATAATTTTTCTAGCAGAGGGTTCTAAAAGGTACTCTTTAATGTAAAAAGTTTCTGTTTCTTTTTGGGTCAAATCTTCCAAAAGCCCTAAAGAAGTCTTGATGCTTTCGGTGTTAATAGGCAATAATTGTCGCGAAGTTGGTTTTTGCGAAAGGGTAGAAATGAAATTGGTATAACTCATATAAGCTTCGTTACTGGACTCTTCAGAGAAAAGTTTGATCAGAAAATGGGAAATCGGGAGGGTGTCTTCAAAGGTAAAGCGGCTGGGCAAGTCGGAGAAATCAGCCACAATATTACCGCCTAATTTGAGGATAAATTCCCGGCCCTTTTTGCCGACAGTCACAAATTGGATTTGGTTAATTTGTTGATCTTTTAGCCAGTTAGTAATTAGACGGAAGTGGTTAGTATTTAAGGCACCGCATAAGCCCTTATTAGTCGTGACAAAAAGCATCGTTTTATCGGTGCTGGCATTTGGATTTAAAAAAGGATGTTTAAGGTTGGGGCTAGATGCTAGAAGCGAAGCTAGGGCTGATTGCAGTTTTTCCGAATACGCCCGGCCGTTTAAAGCTTGTTCTTGCGCCTTCCTCATTTTTGAAGCGGCCACCATCTGCATGGCTCTGGTGATTTGAGCAATATTCTGGGCTGATTTGATCCGGCGTTTAATTAAGCGGGTATTAGCCATTAGATTTAATTATTTCCTCTTTTTTGGTTGGCAGAAATTGACTTTTAAAGGTTTCGACGGCTTCTTTAATTTCTCTTTCCAGTTTTTCGCTGATTTGTTTTTCTTTCATGATTTCCCGGCCAATTTTGGGGAAGGAACGAGCCATAAAACCTAAAAGTTCTTTTTCAAAGCGCTTGATGTCTTCGATAGGTACATCATCCAAAAAGCCGTTGTTGGTGGCCCAAAAGATGAAAACTTGATCAGCGACCGAACAGGGCTCATCCCAGCCCTGTTTCATGACTTCCATCAGGCGCTTGCCTCTTTCGATTTGTTTTCTGGTGGCTTCATCAAGATCAGAAGCAAATTGGGCAAAAGCCGCCATAGAACGATATTGAGCCAGATCCAGCCGGACTTTGCCGGCTACTTGTTTAGTCGCTTTAAGCTGAGCCGATCCGCCGACCCGGGAAACTGAAGCGCCGGCATTAATGGCTGGCTTAATCCCGGCATTGAATAGGTCAGTTTCCAGGTAGATTTGGCCGTCGGTGATGGAAATAACGTTAGTGGGGATGTAGGCCGAGTAATCGCCGGCTTGAGTTTCGATGATTGGTAGCGCCGTTAACGAACCGTTGCCATTGGCTTGGTTATAGCGTAAAGCTCGTTCCAGAAGACTGGAATGCAAATAAAAAATATCACCTGGGTAAGCCTCACGTCCGGTGGGCCGGCGCATCAGCAGCGACATTTCCCGATAAGCCCAGGCATGTTTGGTTAAATCATCATAAATTACCAGCGCGTCTTTACCCTTCTCGGCAAAGTACTCACCGATAGCGCAGCCAGCCAAAGGGGCTAAATATTGCATTGAGGCTGGATCAGAAGCGTTGGCAGCCACAATAATAGTGTATTCAAAAGCCTTAAAACGCTTTAGGTTTTCAATAAATTGAGCGATGGAGGAATTCTTTTGACCGATAGCGACATAGATACAAATCATATTTTGGCCTTTTTGGTTGATAATCGTGGTGAGGCCAATTGAAGATTTACCTGTTGCCCGATCGCCGACAATTAATTCTCTTTGCCCCCGGCCAATTGGAATCATGGAATCAATTGCTTTGATACCCGTATGTACCGGAGTGTTAACAGCTTGGCGAACGATAATGCCGGGAGCGATTTTTTCCAAGGGCATATAAGATTTGACTGTTGGTGCCGGTTGTCCGTCAAGGGGCATACCCAGGGGATTAACTGCCCGACCTAATAATTCTTCGGAAACGCCGATATTTAAAGTTCTGCCGGTGGTTTTAACTTCATGACCAGCCATAATTTTGGTGTAATCTCCTAGAACGACGATACCAACCAGATCCTTTTCCAAATTTAAGGCATAGCCCAAAATTCCGTCACCAAAATCCACAATTTCTCCGTAAGTGACATCAGATAAGCCGGTGACCCGAACGACACCATCGGTATTTTCAACCACTTTTCCGATAGTTTTGACTTTAGGTTCGGTTTGAAAATGTTCAATTTCTTGTTCAAGAAAATGGGCGATATCAGAAGAAACAAGTTTCATAGTTAATCCCTTAATTTCTTAGTTAGATCTTCCAAATCTTTCGAAATGGTCAGGTCGATGACCTTGTCAGCGACCTTTACCAGAATGCCGCTGATAATTTTGGGATCAACTTGAAGTTGCAGTTCTAGCTTTCTGCCAAAAACTGACTCGAGCTGGGTCTTAATCAATTCCTTTTCAGTGCTGGTTAATTGGTAGGCGGCGGTAACTTGAGCGACATTTTCCGGAGCCAAACGCAGGACTTCTTTTTCCAGAGCTTTGATAACCTCAGGCAACAAATCTAGTTGCTCTCTGATTTTCAGATATTTGATTAAACCACTAACAATTTTTTTACTTTCGTCTTCCATAAATCTTTATTGACCTTTAAATTGGTCTAATTTTTTCAGTTGTTTTTTTAAAATTATCTCTTGAGTTTTAGGATCCAAATATTCACTCAAAAGCTTTCTGGTGGTAGCCGTAACTAATTGACCAATTTTTTCCTGGAGTGATTTTTCCTGTTCTTTTAGTTTCTGTTCTACCTTGGCATATTCGGACTGAGCGGCCATTTGGGCTTCTTGATGAGCTTCAACCAAGATCTTTTCTTTTTCTTGCTTAGCCTGTTCTTGTCCCTGAGCAATTAGTTCGGCGGTTTTAGCTTGAACATTCTGTAAGAGTTTCTTTTGCTCTATTTCCCATTGCTCTTGCTGCTTAATTAATTTTTCTGAGGCTTCCAGCCCTTTTTTATTTTGTTTTGCCCTTTCTTCCAGTTTTTTTAAGACAGGCTGGTATAAAAACTTTTGAAGCACAAAGAAAAGTACGGCAAAATCAATGATTTGCCCAATTATGTAAATTGGATTAAGACCTAGTGCTCCTAAGCCACTTTCTGTTGCCACAGTTTATCCCCCCTTTTTTACGTAAATTTAATTAACAAGGCGATAACCAAAGAGTAGATGGCGATGGCTTCAGCAAAAGCCACGCCCAAAATCATCACCGTTTGAATCTTGTCAGAGGCCTCAGGGTTTCGACCAATCGAGGTGAGAGCGCTACTCACAATTTTGCCAATGGCTACAGCTGGTAAAGCTCCGCCAATAGCAATGGTCATACCAAAGGTGGCGGTTTTGACTACCTCAACAAGTACGGGTAATTCTGCTGCCATTTTTGACTCCTTTCCTTTTTTATTTACATAAATAATATTGTACTAACTAATGATGCTTTTCGGTAGCTACACCTAAAAATACCAGCGTGAGCATAACAAAGACTAAAGCCTGAATCAAGCCGACAAAAATCTCCAGTCCCAAGAATGGTAAGGGGGCGACAATCGGTAAAATAAATGCCATAACTGTTAATAAAACTTCACCGGCAAAAATATTGCCGAATAACCGGAAAGCAAAAGAGATAATCTTGGTAAATTCCTGAACAAAGTCCAAGATACCGACTGAAAAATTAATCGGACTGGAGAAATTCAAAAACTTTTTAACATATTTAATTCCTAAGGTTTGCAAGCCATAGTACTGGATTAGACAGACCGTAATGATGGCCAAGGCCAAAGTAGTATTGATGTCAGCTGTGGCCGCTCTAAAAATCGGGACTAAGACTGATGTGCCGTTTACTATCTCCCAAACTCCTAAAGAACCCACCCCCGGCAGCAAGCCAAACCAGTTACTGAAGAGAATAAAGAAAAACAGGGTAGCGGCCAAGGGAAAGAACTTTTTGGTTTTTTCTTCTCCGACAATGGTGGTAAAGAAGCTATAAAAACCACCAATAATCATCTCTACCAGATTTTGAATACTGCCGCCTTTAGGCTTATCTTTTAGAGACTGGCGGGAAAACCATAAAGCAAAGCCGATTAAAAGGAGGGAAACGACCCAGGAAGTCAGCATGGAATTAGTCACTGCTAAGGGTCCTAGATTAAAAACTGGTTCGGCGGCAACCGAGATATTCAGAGCCATGGGTGTAAAGAAAAAGTCCCTAAGGGACTTTATTTTTTTAAACGATTCGTATTTTTCTTAATAAGAATGAAAAGGGGCTGAGTTTTCCAGCCAGTATATTCCCGAGATTTAATTAACTTAGCAGTCTGATTTGACTTCATAATGCACTAATTAGAATATTTCCAAGAAAAGATAAGCACTTTTAATGGTGCTTTATAGCGCCAGTTTACTAAATATTTTCCAAGATTGCAACGTTTCCAATCTGGACCTGGTTCTTTTCGCACCAACCGGCCGAAGTTTCTAAAACATAGTCAACCGGTTTTTGGGAATGATAAGTTTTTAGGTTTTTTAGAGGCGTGTGGGCTGGTGGTGGCAGGACACTGGGGGAGATTTGCATTACTTTGCCGTCACTAATGTAAATAATATCAATGGGGAAAGTCATATCTTTCATCCAGAAGCTGACTTGTTCTGGCGGAGAATAAACAAAAAGCATACCTTCGTTTTCGGTCAATGGTTTATGTTCTCCCAGTCCCTTTTCTTTCTGGGCTTCAGTTTTCGCCAATTCTAAATTCAGCGTCGTGTTATTGATTGTGATTTGAGGGAGATTTGGATTAGCCGCTACCGACTTCCTTGGGTTTTGAGAGCTTACGAAGGGCCCAGCAACACTTTTAGTAGATAGAGCTAACAGAATTAAACAGATACCGGCAAAAAGACAGAAAATAAAGATTTTCTTGGGTAGTGCTTTCATGTCTTTATTTAATCTGATTAATCCTTGGTCTGCAACCCTTATCAAAAGGATGGAAATTGATTACAATGGACTAAGTGTTTAATCCATAAAAGGAGGTCAACATGTTTAGTCTTAGCGGCAAAAAGGCTTTAGTCACCGGTGGTTCGCGCGGCATCGGGAAAGGCATTGCTTTGGCTTTAGCCGAGCAGGGAGCAGATGTAGCGGTTAATTATCATTCGAAGGTAGAAGAAGCCCAAAAAGTGGTAGAAGAAGTTAAGGCCATGGGGAGAGATGCTTTTGTAGTCCAAGCTGATGTTT
>Ga0154676_110_pt30 | contig 15504 bp, 14 predicted proteins | sample Rifle2008BG13ft_FD_116105 | JGI IMG/M metagenome (GOLD analysis project Ga0154676, IMG submission 116105) | Candidatus Beckwithbacteria bacterium RBG_13_42_9 | reverse complement strand
GAAACCGGTAATATTAACTGGTTATGGAACTTATGCGATTGCCCCACTAAAAAGGTTTTGGTCACGATGGCTGTATCTTCTGGCTTATCGTCAGGCAACCAAACTCTACGCGATATCTGAATTTACCAAAAGAAAACTAATGGAGCTGGGGGTAAGACAATCAATAGAAATAAGCCTTGGGGCGGTTGATCTACCCCGGGGAACAAAGGAGAACCAAGTACGAGAAAAGATAATTTTAACGGTGGCTGGCGTCAAAGAAAGAAAAGGTTATCATGTTTCAGTCCCAGCGGTAATCAGGGTATTCAAAAAAATACCAGATTGGAAATACTATATTGTTGGTGAAACCACATCCTCTCCAGAGTACGTGAACAATTTAAAATTAATGATCAAAGAGGCCAAGATGGAGGACAGAATTATTTTCTTCGGACTTCTTAAAAGTGAGCAGAAGGTAATCCATCTATATAAGCGAAGCTCTTTATTTATAATGACTTCAATCAATGATGGCTATTTTTTTGAAGGTTATGGCTTAGTTTTTCTAGAAGCCGGAGCTTATGGTTTACCCGTGATAGGCAGTGATCAGAGTGGGATCGAGAGTGCGGTTAAAAATAATCAAACCGGACTTTTGGCCAGAATGGGTAATATCAGATCGACTCAGAAAACCATTGAAAAGTTGCTTTTAAACCGAGATTTAAGAAGAAGATTAGGGGAGGCCGGAAGGAAACAAGCCGGCAATTTGACTTGGGACAACTATGGCCAAAATTGCCTAAGGGCCTATCGTTAACTCTTAAAATAAACTTATGAATAAGACAGTTATTAGATTACTGGTTGGAATAGTGTTAGTTTTAGCCATTTTCTGGCGCATAAAAGCAGTTGAATTTAACCTTTACCCCCACGGTGATGTTTTCCAAGAAGTCCTTGTGGCCAGAGAATTACCAAAATCTTACTTATTTACCCTTCCTTACCAGGGTGTAGTCGATAGCCATCTTGCTCAGGTGACCGACAAGGTGGTTATTACCGACAAGCCGCCCCTCTGGCCATTTATGATCAGTTTTTTTTCTTATATTTCCCAAAATGACACTTTTTTGGTAGCTAAATATCTGTCCTTATTTTTTGGAATACTTTCTTTGGGGATATTTTATAAGCTGGCAAGAGTTTTTTTTGAGAAAGAATTTAGTCTGCTAGCAATGCTAATTTTTTCTACAAACTATCTAATGATCGATTTTTCCGGGAACGGTTCCCGCTATATGATTCAAACTTTTTTACTTCTTTGTTTGATTTATGGACTAGTAGTTAAAAATTGGAGAGAGAAAAGGGTAGTTATTGTTAGCTCCAGTTTTCTAGGATTACTAGTTTTAGTTAACTACCCAATGGTAGCCATGCTGCCGGCAATATTTTTTGCCTATTTTAGGAATGGATATTTAGATCTTAAAAACATTTTTTTAAGTTTAGCGGTTTTTACTATCTGTTTAACACCATGGATTAGCTACAATTTATATAATTATGGTACGCCTCTTTTGGCCACTAATTTATCCCGGATCGAAACCGAGTTGGGAACCTCTTCTGCTGTGACAACCTGGGAAGAGGGAAAACTTGTTTTTCAGTCCTCTATCCAAAACAAAACTTTAATTGACTACATTTCCTTAATTCCCGGTTTTGCATTTCCTAATTTTGTTTTCTTGGCCAAAAAGATGCTTGTGGTTCTGCCAGTATTAACGCCTTTCTTGCTGATACTTCCCTTTTATTGGCGACAGTTACTTAAGAATAAGCGGATAGCTATTTTCTTTTTAATTACTTTTATTCAGGTGATTACCTTTATTTCCTGGAGAGTTTTAAAATTTAGATTTTTTGTTTCGATTTCCCCCCTTTTCCTAATCAGTGGCTTATTGGCGATTGAACACTTTCGAAAGCCAATCCGAAGGTACATTCTTTGGGCAACTCTTTTAGGTACAGTCATCGTTTCAATCGCCATTTACAGCAAGAATCCTTGGCATACCTATTATTATAATGGAGTTTTTACCGAAGACCAGTTCCGGCAAGAAGGTGAATTGTCTTATATGGAGATGCTATCAAGGCATCATAAATTTTCTTCTCTGGTGCCAAGGAATGGTGGTGTTTCGACAGACATGGAACGGGCTTACTTCCTTGATAACCCGATTTACCTGACCAACCCTTTGGGTTCAGACCATTTTCAGGAAATTGTTAGTACTTATAAGATTAAATATCTCTGGCAGGAAGGGGCGATCGATAAAATTACTTTGGCTAAATTGCCAATGGTTAGACTAAAAGCCCAGATGGAAGGTGAGTACCTCTACTCAATTGAGGAACAATGAAGATCTTGATCGGTATTGATGAATTTTCTCCAACAGCCGAGGGCGGTTCAAATTTTGTTGTCCAAGGTTTAGTCAAAGAATTATCTAAAGAACATAGAATTGCTATTTTGACCAGTCACAGGTATGGGAAGGATTTTAAAAAAACTATTGGTAAAATAGATCATTATTCACTTCAAGTTAACTACTTACCAAGATTCAGGGCCTGGCTCAGCCTTTACAATCCCCAAGTCTCTTCCAGGATTGAAAAAGTTTTGGCTGACTTTAAACCAGACATTGTTCATGCTCATACGATTCATATGTACTTAACCTATGACCTTTTACGTCTAGCTGAGCCATATACCCAAAAAATATTTTTTACCGGCCATGATGTGATGCCAATTTTCTACTCGAGACTTACGCAGTTTCGAGATGAAGATGGGGATGGGATTCAGGACGCGCTCGATATTAAAGCTCACTTTTGGCGAGAATGGCGGCAAAACAAACTGCATTACTTTCCATTGAGAAACATAATTATCAGACACTATTTAAATTCAGTTAAAGTGATTACAGTTTCAAAGGCCCTGAAAGAGATCTATGAGGCCAACGGGGTAAAAGTTAAGAAAGTAATTCACAATGGGGTTGACTTAGAAGACTGGAAAGTTAGTGTGGGCAAAATAACAAAATTTAAGGATAAATATCAGCTTAATAATAAAAGGATTTTATTTTTGGGGGGGAGAATTCGGGAAGACAAAGGAGCCTTACAAGCAGTAAAGCTATTGGCCAAGCTGGGTGACCAATGGATTCTCCTGGTCGCTGGCCTAAGAGAAAGTGTTTTACCGATGCTAAATTTAGCCAATAAACTGAAAATTAGAAAGCAAATAATGCCCTTAGGCTTTTTGGCACAAGAGCAGCTTAAAGTTGCTTACTCTGCCAGTGACATAATCCTAGTTCCTTCGATTTGTTCTGATAGTTTTCCTAATGCGGTAATTGAAGGAATGGTATGTAGAAAAATCGTTGCGGCCACTTGCTTTGGGGGAGCAAAAGAGGTGATCAAAGATGGCGTCACCGGAATATTAATTAACCCCTTTGATATAGGTTTGACAGCGAAAAAAATTAGGAAAGTGCTGGAAAACAACAAAAAAAAGAAAACTATTTCTCAAAAGGCCTATGAGCTGATAAAGAAAAAATTCTCCATACAAAAACAAGTAGCACGATATGTCGAGTTGTATGAGAGAAATCATTAGGGATTAAAAATCTTTTGTTTTATTCCCGATAGATGAACCAGTGTGGGTTCTGGGTCATAACCAAATTTTTTCAGGAAGAAACGGAAACGCTGGCGATAATAAGCTAGAAAGGATTGAGAAAAGAATTTCCCACCATGTTTAAGACAAATTTTCCTGGCTTCCTGCCAGGATTTATTGGCATTGCTGACACTTTTGGAGTTTTTGTAGATGCGGAATCGTGCCAGCGGTTTGCCTGAAAGATATGAGAGCTTAAACTGTTTGGCTGCTTTGATAAAATAATCATAGTCCATAGCATAATGATAATTTTGGTTAAATCCGCCTAGAGTTTCATAAACTTTCCGCTTGAAAAAGACTGTCGGTTGGGGAATGTAGTTGTTTTCATTAAGATATGTTTCCAGGTTAATATTTTTACTTCTCAACAGTCCAGTCTTTTTTGAGTTTTCATCAATGATATAGCAATCAGAGTAAACTAGATCATCACCTTTTTTTATTAAAGAGTTGATCACACGCGAAAAAGCCATAGATTCATAAGCATCATCAGAGTTTAAGTAAGCTAAAATATCTCCAGAGGCCTTCTTAAGTCCTTGATTAATGGCATCTGATTGGCCTTTGTCACTTTTACTAACCCAGTGAAACTGGACTCCGTTACATTTGATGGGGTACTTTTTTCGTTTCAGCCGTTTTTCGTATCTTTTTAAGATCGATACCGTTTTGTCATTCGAACCACCATCCATCACTAAATGCTCAATCTTAAAGCCGCCCGCTTGTGACCAAATACTTTTAATTGTTTCTTCAATAAAGGAGTCTTGATTATAGCTAGGAGTAATAATGCTGATAGTTTTCATTCTTTCTTTTATCTAATTGCTTATAGATATCTAAAGTCTTTTGGGCAGTTCTCTCCCAAGTATACTTCTTGGCCAATTTCCTAGCCAGCAGGGAGTAATTTATTGAGTCGGCCTTAGTTAAAACAGCTTGGATTGATCGAGAGATCGAACTAACATCTGCTGGGTTGAAATATGTTGGTATATTTCCGGCAATTTCTCTGAAGACAGGAATATCAGACACAATAGCTGGACAGCCAGAAGCCATTGCTTCCAAGATAGGCAAACCAAAGCCTTCGTCTAAAGAAGGAACAATAAGCGCCTGAGCACAGTTATAAAAAAAGACTAGTTGTTGATCAGTCACAGTGGGAAATAATCGCACTTTTTCCAGAATTTTCAGCTTCCTTAAAAACGAAATCTCTTTTTCCGAAAAATTGCCACCGCCAACACAAGCCATATCTGCCGGGAAAGATTTTTTGATTTTTGAAAAGGCTAGGGCCAAGCAGTTAAAGTTTTTGTATTTGCTTCGCTTGCCGACATATAAAACAAACGCCTTATTCAGTTTATTTTCTTTAAGAAATTTTTGCTTTATGCTTTTAGATAGTATTTTTTTAAAGATAGGGGAGATACCAAGATGAGTCACCACTAGTTTGTTTTCTTTAACTTGATAGTATTTAATGACGTCTCGTTTCACGGCTTCAGAAATACAGATAATCTTGTCTGCGCTTTCGATAGTTGATTTTTTTTGCTTAACAAAAAGATATTCTAGGGGTTGAGAGAAATCTTGGGGAAACTTTTCGTAAATTAAGTCATAGACAGTAACGATCTGGGGAATTTTCAAGCTTGGATAGAAGGTGTAATAACTAGAATGGAAAATACCAGAATATTGTTGAGACAAATAATATGCTAGAAAATGATTATGAAGACTGTTTTTAAAAAAGGCGATTTTTGAAGGAGTGTAGGTTGGCAAACTATTGAACATATGAACTTTAACCGTAGAATCAATTTTTTTGATGGCCTTAAAAAGCTCGCAAAAATATCGAGAAATACCTCCTTTTTTTTGCAAGGAATAGATGATACCATCAGCGAGAATTTTCATTTTTCCAAAGCACTTTAATTTCGTCTGTGAATGGTTTTATATCTTGAATAACTTCCCTTAGATTGGTCAACTCTTTTTCCTTTTCCTGGGGCGGCGTATTTTTCAAATTCGTAGTTGCCTTATTTGAGAACTGAATCAGTGAATTTAGGGCCAAATTGGGTATTTGCCTAAAAAAAGGAAAACTTGCCACAAAGAGAATAAAAAGTAAAGCTAGGACAATGACTGTCTTAAGAAAAAAAGTTACCAGTTCGGCCAGCAATTTATTCTTAATGACGATCGGTAAGGGTTCTTTTATCGTCTCTTGAGCATTTAGTTCCAGAATTTGCTTGAAATATTTTCTTTTTTCTTCCTCCAGTTTTTTGTAGGCAGTATTTAAATTTTTGTCTTCGGCTATCAATGACAATTCCGGAATAAAAAGATAGTAACTTTTTTTTGTTTTCTTTAAGAGAACACTATAATTTAATTTCATATAATAGATCAAATCTTTAACTTTTTTCATAATTTCTCCTTATCTAAGGTTAAAATAGTTACATCCTGATCATTTAATTTTTGGCTTTTTAAAGATAAATCACTTTTACTTAAGATATTTTCGGCTATTTTTTGGGGGGCAGCAATTGCGACATCACCATAACGAGCGACAATTTCTTTAATGTTTCCAGCCATTATTTCTCTAATATCTAGAGAGTATTGTTCTAAATCAGAAGCCAACTCACCAGGAGAGCCAATGGTAGCGCCGCTAATTGGAATTTTTGAATAAAAAGCCAGCGAATAAACGATTTTACCCCATTCTAGCTTTCCGGTAAACGCGGGAACGATCATCAGGGCTTTTTTGTCATGCAGTGAGCTTATAATCAATTGTTGATCCCTGGAACCAAAAAGATTAGCAATCTCATTACCTCGAGTTGCAACTGGGGGCTGAAGATAGCCTCGAACCTCAGAGATATGAACAGCTATTAATAAAATAATCATTAAGGCCAACAAAGCCTTCTTGCTTAAGCATGCACCATAAATGAGCGAATGGAGGAATTTGTTTAGATAGACAATCATTCCCAAAGTAATAAAGAGCATAAGGGGAATGGCGAATCTACCCAGAGATCGGGCAAACATGAATTTGGGCCAAAGCACGGCAAGAATTAGAGCCGGTGTAGGAATATTGTTAAATCTAGTTCCTCCGAAATGAATAATATAGCCCAAGCTGAGAATAAAAAGCAGGAAAGTCGCAATTCCAATCATTAAGCTCAAAGAAAAAGGTTGAAGGGATAATAACAAGACAGAGGTAAATCTCAACCTTAGTTTAGTAAGACTTAGCTTAAAGTTTTTAAAGAAGAAGACAAGATTAAGAAGGATTAAAAATACGATTAGGCCAATAGTTATGGTGCCTAAATAGGTAAATCCTTCGTACTGACCGTTTTGAAGATTGTTTGTGGAGAGAGGAAAGCCCAATTTGGTTAAATAAGTTGTTGGTCCTGCCTTTTTCCAAAGAGGAATACTCTGGTTGTCTTGAGGGGGGATAAAAAAGGTCAGAACATCGGCCACATGGAAGCCGCCTCCAAAGCCGCCCCCGTAACCATTCTCAGGGCTATATCTTCCCATAAGGGCCTGGTCATTAGGGCCTATTTTAAGATTCGACTGATTGCCAAAAAGGCTGAGTGTAAAGAATGAAAAGCAAATACCTAGGATAAAGGCCAAGCAAGTTGATATAAGAATTCTCCGATGTATCTGATTTTTCTTAATAATAAAATTAAAGAAGCTAAAGCTCAATAAAACGCCAAATAGAATAAAAAGTCCTAGAAAAATATAATATTCAATTAAGGTAGCAACAATTATGACTGCCACGAGTGAAATTAGATCTTTCCAGGCGAAAGATTTTTGTAGGCGGATATAAAACAGAGTGAATGCTAAGTATAAGGGGAAATACAAAACATGAATGGTTGCTTGATAGTAAGCTGAACTCCTAAAAAGTAAAGGGAACGATAAGGAAACAAGAACTGCTCCCAGGAATCTTAACCAAAAAGATTTGACCTTAAACTCTAACAATAATAGGCATGAGAAGTAGCCAGATAAAAACACGGCCAGGATTTCTACGAGGGGAAAATAATAGAATTCAGCTAGGGGCGGATAAACCTTAGATAATAATTTAAAAACCAAACCAAACAAGGCCATTGAACCTCGAGTGATGTTTGCACTTTGGAAGGGGAAGGATAGATTCTTAATGGTTCCGAGGGGAAAGCCCAAAGGCTCTTTAGCGTAAATAAGATACCGGCCAAAATAGCCAAGGGCATCATAGCTCGTAATGACTGGCATATAGCCGGAAAAGGGAAGAACAGTTGCCCATCTAAAAGAAAAAATGAAAGTAACGAAAAAGGCGCAAATTAAATTCTGGGAAAAAAGTTTAGAAAACATCATCTTCACTTTTATAAGCCTATAGTAGTTCTGATTAAATATTCCGGACGGCCCTTTATCTGTCTAGTAATTCGGCCAATGTAAATACCGATGATTCCTAAAGTAATTAGTTGAACTCCACCGACAAAAAGGATTATCGCCACAAGACTAGTGAATCCCGATTGTGTGACACCGAGAATTAGTTTTTCATAAAGAGCGTAGAGGCCATAAATAAAGGCTAGGAAAGCCGCAAAAAAACCCAGGTAAATAGAGAGAGCCAATGGTTTGGTTGAGAAAGAGATGACTCCCTCAATACCCAAATAAAATCTTTTTATGAAGCCGAATCTTGATTTTCCTTTAACTCTAGGTTGAGAGTTATAGGGGAAATAAAAAGTTTTAAAGCCACTCCAGGGTAAAAGAGCTCGATAGAATTTGTCTTGCTCCGGTAAATCAATCAGCAGATCGGCCACTCTACGGGAGATGAGTCTGAAGTCAGAAGTTCCTGAGACAATTCCGGTTTTGCTCAACTTATTAAATATCCAACAGTAGAATCTGGATGAAGTTTTTTTTAGCAAAGCGGCTGGGTCATCACGCTGTTTTCTTACCCCAGCAATAATTTCGTAACCTTCTTTATATTTAGCAATAAATTTTTTAAGTAATTCGGGCGGGTGTTGTAAATCTCCGTCGAGCATGTAAATTAACTTTCCTTTGGCCAAGTTAATCCCCGCCGTTAAGGCATACTGATGCCCAAAGTTTCTAAAAAAACTAATTCCTTTAATGTTTTTATTTTTCTTATGAAATTTACCTATTAGTGCCCATGTTTTATCTATACTGCCGTCGTCAATAAAAATTATCTCATAAGAACGTTTAACATCTTTTTTTATTGTTTGGATCAACCTTGAAATTAGTATGGGTAAGTTTTTTTCCTCATTGAGAAGAGGAATAACTACCGAGAGATATGTATACATTTGGAATTCTTTAGAGTTTAAACTATAACAGATGAAAGCATTATATCAAAGTTATTGTTTAACAGCGATTAGATACATGATGTCATGAAGGTCTAAAAAGAAATCGCTGTTTATCAGACCAGTGTGATGTAAAAGGTTATAAATCCAGAATAATTTATGGTGCAAAACGAAGAGATTATAAGAAGCAAGGTCAAAAGAGCGAAAATAACCACAATGACGGTTATAAGTTACTTTAAATCCCTTTTGAGCGAGAAGTCGAGACAATGTTTTTCCCGAAAAATAATGGAGATGTGTTGGTGGATGAATTAACCGCCAGCTCTTGCCGCGTAAACGAGCATTGAGGCTATTAATGTCACCAGTGGTAATGGCGATTAAAGAGCCTTTTTTTGTGAGTTTGCTTATTTTTTCTAAAAACAAGTTTGGTCTTTCCAGATGCTCAATAGTATCCCATAGGCAAACCACATCAAATTTTTGTTTACTAAAATTATGCTTTAGAAAGTCTGCCTTGACGACATTAAGTTTTAACTGTTTTTGTGCATAAAGAATACCGTCTTCTGTGATATCAATTCCGGTAACAGTTTCGAACTGCTGCTTGGCGAGGTCAAGAAAAAAACCATAGGCGCAACCAATTTCCAATAGATGTTTATGACGGGAAGGAATGAGAAATTTTTTGAGAACTTCTAAACGGAGGTTAAAGTTTTTTTGCAAGACACCTTTATCTTTTAAATAATTACTATATTCATTACCAAAGAAATATTTTTTGCCATAAATTTTCTTAAGCCGTTTGTGGCCTAATAATAGATCAGCAAATACGTGGCCGCATTTACTACATCTAATTATTCCTGCATACAACGGAATACATTGGACACTGCCACAGACTATACATCTTTTCATCTAAGTGCAGAAAACACTTTATTTTTGATTAGATTTTGGTTGATAAATTTGTTAAACCTCATTCCCAAATATAATAACTTTGTTTGTTTTAAATAGTGGCCAAGCGACCAACAAGCAAGTCTGATTTTCTCCGGCAATTTAAGTTTCTTAGACTGAAAAATAATTTTTTGCAGGAGAAGTTCCCGGACCATGAGGGGATTACTAATCAAAAATCGGTTTTTTACTCCGATAACTTGGGCGGTTTTGGCGTAACTTCCTGATACTCCTCCGTATCTTTTTACCATAAGAGGTTGGGAAACTGTAAAAAAATTGCCTGTCAAAGCTAATTCAGCCAATAGCAACTGATCTGCAGCAATGACTCTTTTTATCGGCATAGCCTTTTGCAAAGTCCTGCGCAAGTAGATACCGTAAAAGATACCGCCAATATGGGTCCCACTATGAATAGTTTCCTTGTAGCGCTTAAATCTTTGGGCAGGTCCAATCATGAGGGTTGAGAGTCCTTTGTCAATAAAAACCAATTTTTCCGTTTCAGAATCGATTAATTGACATTCACTGCCAACAAGAATAATATTCTTTGACTGCTTAAAGCCATTGAGGCAGGAGCGGACGTAAGACTGTTTCCAATAATCATCATGACAAGCCCACATAAAATATTTACCTGAGGAAAGTGAAAAGGCCCGATTAAAATTATAAGTTGGACCAAGATTTTTTTTGTTTCGGTAATAGCGTATCCGCCTATCGTTCCTTGCATAATGAAGACAGATCTTCTTAGTGCCATCTTCAGAGCTATTATCTAAGATAAGCAAATCAAAGTTCCTGTAGTCTTGAGATAACAGAGAATCAACAGCTTGGCGGAGGTGTTTCTCTCCGTTATACACTGGCATTCCAATAGTTAGCAAGGGAAATTTTTTATTCATTGTTACGCTAACAAGAGGCTTATTTTCGTTTTCTAGGTAATAATCTTGTTTATCACTTGAGAATAGTTAACTTTCAGATTGTCAGCTTGTGGTTTGAACCAGAGCTGCGAAAACTTTCGTTTAAGAATCAGCTTTTTTTTAATCTGGCAATTGTCTAATGCTGTAGCAAGGAAATTGTCGCACGCCGTATTAGCACTTTTACTATCATCAATCAAAACCAGCTTTTTAGTCCTTTTTAAATTTATCATAATCTGATCCCAGTTTATCGGAGTTAAGGTATTCACTGAAAAGAGAGAAGCCTGAAGCCTTTTAGGCACTAGTTTTTGAGATAATTCCCAACCATAGGGAAAAGAAAAATTAAAACAAACAATAGTTAGATCTTTTCCCTTAGTGTATTGAAAGAGGGAGCCATCCCGATTTGGTGTACCTTTCACGCTTTGGATTAACTCATCGTTGAACAATCTTTGGCTCACACCGATAATTCTAAAGCCCGGAGAAATTAAATGTTTATTAATAATTGTTCTAGCGTCAACCGCATTAGTAATGGTATAACCGGGAATTCTGGCAATGGAACAAAAATCAGCAAAATTGTTCAGCGCTGATTGACCTCCTCCATAACCGCAGTCATAGATAATACTCACAATTGTAAATGAACCCCTGACATTTTTTGTCCTTAGTAAATTATATGTATTGACTAAGTGGTCAACTCCCAAAAGAAGAAAATCTTGCTGTTTCATGAAATAAATTGAAGGGACCCCATTGATCATTAAGCCGAAGCCCACACCGCAAAGAGTATTTTCGCAGTTAGGCGTATTAATTATCAAGCCACTTTTCACTTTCAAGTTTTTGGTCAATCCCGAAAGACATGAACCAGCATTAATATTTTGACCAAAAAGGACAATTCTTCCTGCCAACTTTACTTCATTTCTGATTAATTGGTTAACGTATTCAATGTATTTCATCGACCTCTCTTTTTAAAGATTCGAGGATATCTTTCGCCAGCCTTTTTAATAATTTCTCTGAAAAGTACTTCTTGAGCACAAAAACTGGATCCTCAGCTGAATTTTTTATCAGTGGCCAATCAGAAAGATTAATAGTTGGAGCTGGGCCAGCGTGATAATTTATAGATTTTCCCAGGGGATGTTCAGCTGTTTTCAGATTCCAATTACCTAAGGTACTTAGCTTTACCCCAACACAAAAAGGGCTTTTGTTTCTAATCGTAGACTGTCGGGCGCTTGTTAGTTTTTTTAGGTAGACATAAGGATCATTGTTACTTAATTCTAAAAACTTAATCCCTAAAGAAGCAGTAAATTGATTGAGATTAATATGACAGCGGCGCTCTTCAATTCTTGTTGCCAAAGACCATCCATTATCTTCCACGATAATCAGTGAAGCCAGGTGATTACTTTTCATAAATACAAGACTTTCATAAAAACTACCTTCTTCAATAGCGCCATCGCCAGTCACCACAATCACGATACCCTTTTGCTTCTTCACTTTTTGTCCCAAGGCCAACCCGGAGGCAACGCTGACATTATTTCCTAAGATGCTTGAAGTGTAGGTAATATTTTTCTTCTGATTAGCTAAATTCATGGATCCTAACCGACCATCAGCTAATCCTGATTTTCTCAAATAATATTCGTTCAACACTCGTTTTAATGATCCCGACCTTGCCAAATTGTAATGAATATTCCTATGGCTAAGAACTAGTTGATCGCTTTTTTTTGCTAACTCATTGATAGCTACGGCAATTGACTCATGGCCAAAAGCCAAATGAATAGGAATTTTGAAATCACTTTTTTTGTATCTTTCATTAACAATCATCTGGCTCAATCTAAGCCTCAGAACTTGCCGAGCAATATCGATAGTTTTCATCTTTTTATGTGTAGTATTTGATGGTTGAGGCCTGCTTCACAAGTTTCTAGATTTTGGCTAAAATTTCTAATCGTTTCATATGGCCTCGTTTACAACTATGAATTCCTTAGTTTACTTTGTAACTCTAAGGCTGGAAAGTAAGAAGCAAAAGCTCGAATTGAAAGACGGTTATACTTTTTAGCTTGAATTCTATTGTTTGCCCTCAAACTGATTAGGGCTAGTAAATAATATACTTTATAGACAGTCCGCCAATCTAAATTTATAGTTTTAATTATACTCTTTGCAGCCTGTTCCGATCTTTTTAACAAACCCTTATAGTAGCAGGTTTTAGCATACTCAAAGCTGATTTTGTCATTAGGGGCGTGTTTAAAAGTTTTAATGATAGAATAATATTTTTTCTTGGCAAACTCTTTTTCAATTTTCTTGGCTGCCAGCTTGCCAATTTTTTGGGAGAAATAAGCTTCACTTTCATAGACCCAGCGTAGGTTTTGGGGTAGCTGAGCCTTGGTAATTTTTCCTTGGATAAACCGGTAAAGTGGCTCGATAACCCCTAGCGGAATAAAGGTTTCAAGCTCTTCTTTCTGGACCTGTTTAATAAAACCGTTATAACTGGCTTTCTTTTTCTCGTCGCCCTTTTTTTTAGTAGCCACAAGGATTACAAAATTCATCTCTCGGTGGAGGCGGCTCTTAAAAACTTCCTTTCTGAGTTGTGTGTTGTTCCGGTAAACTTCTACATGGTTAAACCCGACATCATGAAGCATCATTACCAGAGCATCTTGTGTGGGAAAACCTACCAGTCCCGTATGATAAGCCGACCCATCAAGAAGGTCAGTTTCCAGTTTATAACCGATAAGCCCGAACTGCTTTGGCATTTTTTTATAGATATCGTCTGTTAAGGCCAGCTTCCGGATAATATCTTTGCTATTTAGCTCGTTAGGTAAAACCATAGTATCAACAATACAAAGTTCACGCGTCATAGCGTATAAATTTCGCAAGGCCTGAAGATGGTTATCGAGGTGATGGAGAACACTAGGCATGATTACGATGTCATGAATAGGAAACCTTTGATCTCCGGCTAAAATATCAAACTTTTTCAATCGGTATCTATCGATGGGAAGTTTAAAATACTCGGCAATAAACCTAGCCTTAGCCAAATTTGTTTCCCGGGGCTCTAACCCGGTAACTTTCTTAAAATTAAATTGCTTGAAAAGCTCAAAAAGAAAATAACCCGTATTGCAACCGACATCAGCTAAGGTTTTATTATTTAAAGCCTTCTTCTTATAATGGTTAGTTATAATATCAATAAAATAATTTTTGAAAAAAAGTAGCCTTTTCTTTTGGTTAAAGTCTTTGTCTTCGATAGTCAAACCGTTTCCTAAATCAAAATACCCATGTGTCCATGGGCCAAGGAGATTAATCGTTTCGATAAGTTCTGGGTGTGGTAATTTATCTAAATCTTTTTTTACCATATAGCGAAATCTTTTAAAGTAATGTTTTGAGCCCTATTTTAAGGCTTATTTCAGGTTGCCAGCCTAAAGCTTTCTTTATCTTTGCATTCGAGATATTTCTAATACTCGTTTCCCCAGGATTGGACTGGACAATTTTTGGTTTTTTGCCTAAAAGATTTAAGGATGTTTCAATGATGTCTTTGAGTGTAATTAATTCATTTCCGCCGAGGTTAAAAATTTCAAACCCCTTATGCCCAAGTGAAGCAATGATGCCTTTTCCTATGTCTGTGACATGAATGAATCTCCTGGCTGTTTTTAATGAGCCGACTTCTATGGTGTCTTTACTTTTAACGGCGTGGAAAAGGGATTCTACTGCTGACCAATTTGCTTTTCTGGGACCGTAAATTATGCCGAAGCGAAGAATAGTTACCGGACAAAAGTCGCGCTCGTGTTCTTGTCTAAGATTTTGCTCACTTACGAGCTTTGATAAAGCATAAGCTGATGTAAGTTTTCTCGGATCAATAATTGAATTCTCATCTTTCAGCTCTTCGGATTTGGAGTCTCCATACACCCATTCGCTGGAAGCAAAAATAAATTGTTTAACATTTTTTTTCTTCGCCGCTTCGAGCAAATTTAGAGTACCCATCACGTTCATGTCAAAGCAGTCATAAACTCTCTTTTGGCAGTCACCGTCTCTAGATAAAGCCGCTAGGTGAACGACCGCATCTGCATTCTGAGGTATAACTTCGATTATCTTCTTTGATCGAACATCTCCTTGGTAAAAATTAGGCTTTGAACTTGCCACCGAGTCAATGCCAATAATTTCAATTCCCTTTTTTTCACATTGGGAAATCAAATTTCTGCCCACAAAACCTTCGCTTCCGGTAACAAATATTTTCATTTGATTCTCTTTAAATATCCATTAGGGCTAGTCGAAATAAACAATTTGTCACACTTTTTGTCGATGACAAAACTTTTATTTTTTTTTAGAAATTCTCTGACTGCTTCAGCCGGCCCGTTATCGAGATATTTCTTATCAGAGCTATTAAATTTGGCTAAGGCTGAAGCAATGGTATCAAAAACAATGATATAGCCGCCCGGCTTGATGAACTTTTGATAGAGCTGGAGCTCTTTTAGAACATGAGCTTTAGTATGGTCGGAATCAAGACAAACAAGGATCTTGGCCTGACGGGGGATTAATGTTTCAGCTTTGGCAAAGACTTTCCTGGAAAGAGAATTTCCTTCAATAAGGGCTATTCTTTTAAAGAGAGGATGTTTTTCAAGAACCTTCCGGTTATGCTCTCTTATCTCAACGTCGATGCCGACTACCTTTCCTTTACCCAGTAATTCCAGTAATGAAGCATAAAAAACTAAAGATCCGCCATGGGCAATTCCTATCTCAATGATGACATCTGGCTTTACTTTAAATATTAATTCTTGCATTAATACCAAATCTGTGGGAGTTTGAATGATGGGAATTCCCAGCCAGTCAATTTCATAAGATAATTTGTTATTTGCTACTACCTTCATCCATTCAAAAGCCGCTT
>Ga0154676_110_pt15 | contig 17057 bp, 18 predicted proteins | sample Rifle2008BG13ft_FD_116105 | JGI IMG/M metagenome (GOLD analysis project Ga0154676, IMG submission 116105) | Candidatus Beckwithbacteria bacterium RBG_13_42_9 | reverse complement strand
TTTATGAAAAAGATGGAATCAAAGGAATAGGTCTAAAAATTTTAGGGCCGGTCTTACGTCAATGGGATTATCAAGCTGGCCGCCGGCCAGACATAATGATTGCCATTTCAAAAACAGTAAAAAAGCGGATTAAAAAATATTATCATCGTGAGAGCCAAATTATTTATCCGTCAGTGGACACCAATAAATTTTGGCCGAAAGACAAAAAACAAGATCAACCTAGCGTTCCTTTTAATAACTACTATTTGGTTGTTTCCCGCCTAGTTGCTTACAAACGCATTGATTTAGCAGTCCAGGCATTTAATTCGTTAAAGAAAAAGTTGGTAATTATCGGTGAAGGGGAAGAAAAGGAAAGACTACAAAAGATTGCTCGTGAAAATATTTACTTTGTCGGTCAATTGACAGACGAAGAACTACTCAGCTATTATCAGTCTTGTCGAGCCTTAATTTTTCCTGGAAAAGAAGATTTTGGTTTGGTCAGTTTAGAGGCTCAAGCGACGGGGAAGCCAGTAATCGCTTATAATAAAGGAGGAATAGCGGAAACGCTAATTCATGGTAAGACGGGTTGGCTATATTCAAAGCCGACACCAAAAACCCTAATATCAGCCGTTAAGAGTTTTGAAAGGCGAAAGTTCAAAAGTCGAAGTTGTCGGGAGCAGGCAAAAAAATTTGATCAAAAACAATTTCAATTAAGATTTAAACAACTGGTGGAGGCAGAATGGAAAAAATTTCAACTGAAGTAAGCAACCATATCTATGTGATGATTTTATGTGGTGGTGGTGGAACCAGACTTTGGCCCAGATCAAGAGGGAAAAGCCCCAAGCAATTTATAAACTTCTTTTCCGATCGGACTTTGTATCAGGAGGCAGTTAAACGGGCTAAGAATGTTGTTCCCACAGACAGAATCTTTATCATTACCAATAAAAATTATCTGGAGGATATTAAAAAAGAATCTCCAGAGATTCTCAGCCAAAATATTATCGCCGAACCGCAGAAAAAAAACACAGCCTTAGCCATGGGAGTAGCAGCGGCATATGTTTATAAAAGAGATCCCCAAGCCGTTATTGTAAATTTTGCCTCAGATCATACGGTCGAGAATATGGAAAAAGCCGTAAAAACGGTTTTGGCAGCTGCCCAAACGGCATTTAAACAAGATGTTCTAGTGGCCGTAGGAATTATGCCTACCTTTGCGCATACTGGTTACGGCTATATTAGAACCGGGAAAATTCTGTGCGAAGTAGATAGACTTCCAGTCTATAGGGGCATAGAATTTAAGGAAAAACCAGATTTAGCCACCGCCCAAAAGTTTATTAAAAACGGCAACTACTATTGGAATGCTAACTGGTACATTTGGTCAGCCAAGGCAATCTTAGAGGCTTTTAAACAACTTTCCCCAGATCTTTATAAGAACATTAATAAAATTATGAACGCAATAGGGACAAAGGAAGAAAATAAAATTCTGGAGCAGGAGTATGAAAAGGCAGCGGAAAAACAGATCGATACTGCCATCTCAGAAAAGGCAGATAATTTGCTGGTAATACCTGGAAAATTTGGCTGGAACGACGTCGGTAGCTGGAATGTGGTTTACGATTTAGCCAAGAAAGACAAAAACGGTAATGTAATTATTCAAAGCAGTCGAGCTTCCCAAAAACAGGAAGTTTTAATGTACGAGTCAAAAAACTGCTTAGTTCACTATGGCGACCAATTAGTAGCTTTAGTAGGGGTGGAAGATTTGGTCGTTATTGACACTAAAGACGCTTTATTAGTTTGCAAAAAAGACCAGGCGCAAAGAGTGAAAGAAGTGGTTGATCTTCTAAAGAGCCAAGGCAAAAAAGAGTACCTTTAATGAATACTGCCTATGATCTGACTAAACGACTGATGGATATCTTTATGGCTGTAATTCTGGCTGTAATTTTTTTACCGGTTTGGATTATTGTGCCCATATTAGTTAAATTGGATTCACCAGGCCCAATTTTTTATCGTCACCGCAGAGTGGGCAGAAATGGAAAAGAATTTTGGCTTTATAAATTTCGGACGATGGTGGTTAATGCCGACGAAATTTTGTTCGAGCATAATCAAGAACTGTTAAAAAAATTCAAAGCAGGAGATTGGAAATTAAAGAATGATCCGCGAATCACCAAATTAGGTAAATTAATCAGAAATTTAACCATTGATGAATTTCCCCAACTGCTTAATGTAATTAAAGGGGAAATGAGCTTAATCGGTCCCAGAGCCTATATTAAGAAAGAGTTAAGTGAACAGGTCAAAAAATACCCTAAAACCAAAGCATGGATTACCGATATTTTGAAGGTTAAACCAGGAATTACCGGGCCTTGGCAGACTTCGGGCAGAAATGAAATTCCGTTTGACAAGCGAGCGCAAATGGATGTTGAATATGCTAGAGCTTACAATTTATGGAAAGACCTAGGGATTATGCTTAAGACGCCTAAAGCAATGATCTCTAAATGGTAACGCAACGCTTATGACAGAGGGATTTGATAAAATTAACTTACCAGCAGAAGCCATTGCCGAGGATCACACCGTTCCCAATGCGAGTAGATTTTCTTCGGTTGGAGACAAACCTCCTAAATTATCTCCGTCAGTAAAGTGGTTGAAATGGATTGGTTTAGGGTTGGCAGGATTAATTCTTTTGCTGGTGATTTTACTTATTCCTGTTTTTATTGTGGCCGGTCCACTAATGATTTCTGCTCAAAAAACTTATGCTTCAGCTCAAGCAGCCTATACGGCGGCTAAAAATCAAGACCTTTTAACTGCCGATGAGAAATTAAAAGAGACCCATCAGGGGTTGCAGGAAACCCAAAACCAATACGAAAAATTAAAATGGACAAATTTTGTGCCAGGTATGCATTGGTATTATCAGGATGGCGAACACGGTTTAAAGGCAGCCTTAGCTAGTTTAGAAGCAGCCCAGATTTTAATCGGGGCCATAACCCCTTATGCTGATGTTTTAGGATTTAAAGGCCAGGGAAGTTTTATGGGCGGTACAGCTGAAGACAGAATTGTAAAAATGGTGCAGACTTTAGACAAAGTCACTCCAGAAATAGATAAAGTGGCTGAAAAAATTACCGTGGCCGAGGATAACATGAGTAAAATTAATCCCAGTCGTTATCCGGTGGCGATTAAAGGCAAACCAGTCAGAGAGAACATTGTTCAAGCTCAAGAATTAATCCACGGAGCCAATTTAGCGGTCACAGACGCCAAACCAGTCCTCTCGATTTTGCCAGAAGCCTTGGGTTACCCTACTGGTAAAAGATACTTAGTCATTTTCCAAAACGATGGTGAGTTGCGACCAACCGGTGGTTTTATGACGGCCTTTGCTGTTCTGAATGTTGATGTGGGCCGGATCAAAGCCGAAAAAAGTGATGATATCTATGGTTTAGATCGCAAATTCGGAGCTGGATTGCCTGCGCCTGATCCGATTAAGAAATATTTACCCTTAGTTAATACCTGGCATTTGAGAGACATGAATCTTTCGCCTGACTATAAGGTATCGATGATGACCTTTATGGAAAATTACGACAAGCTTTCTGGCGAATATAAAGTAGATGGAGTGATTACCTTAGATACTGAAGTTTTAAAGCGGTTTGTTCAAGTCTTAGGGGGAATTGACATTCCAGACTATGGGAAGTTCACAATTGATAACGATCCCCGTTGTAATATTCCCCAAATAATCTGCGAGTTAGAATTTATCGTGGATAAACCATTAGCTACTATGGTTTCTAACCGTAAAAGCGCCATTTTGGGACCGATGATGCAGCAAATTTTAACCAAAGCCATGAGCAGCGGGAAAAACCAATGGGGACAAATCTTTACTACCGGCATCCAATTATTACAGGAAAAACATATCTTAATGTACTTTAATAAAGATGATTTGCAAAAAGCGGCGGAAAGTTTTAGCGTGGCGGGAAGAATCAAAGAATATGACGGTGATTATTTTCATATCAATGATACTAATTTTGGTGGCGCCAAATCTAATCTTTATGTGACTCAAGATGTTGAACAAGAAATTGATGTTGCCACCGACGGTACCGTAACCAAAAAAGTAACCCTGATTTATACTCATCCGGAAGCGGCCGATAACTGTAATTTGGAAACAGGCGGCTTATGTTCATCAGGAATTTTGCGGGACTGGTTCAGGGTTTATGTTCCCAAAGGAGCAAAATTAAAAGAAGCCTTAGGTTCTGAAGTAAAAGTCGAAGCGAAGGAAGATCTAGGCAAAACCGAATTTGAAGGTTTCTTTACTTTACGGCCGCAGTCAAAAACTAAAGTGATTCTTACTTATGAGCTGCCCAATAAGTTAGCGGCTGGCCAACCCTATAAACTTCTAATCCAAAAACAGCCGGGAACTAAGGAAAATAAATACAAAATTACTTTCGGCAGTCAAGTTAAAGAATTTAACCTAGACCAAGATAAAGAGCTGACTTTCTCAAGAGAATAACTTCCCCATGCGTTTGCACTCATATAAAACCTGTGGAATTATCATTAAACGGATTAATACAGGGGAAGCAGATAAAATTATTACCCTGATCACTCCTGAATATGGCAAATTGCGTTGTGTGGCCAAAGGAATCAGGCATCTTCATTCTCGCAAAGCCCCGGCTTTAGAATTATTTTCTCTAAGTCAATTATTTTTAGTTAAAGGCAAAAATTTAGATATTGTTACTGAAGTCAAACTAATTGAAAGTTTTCGCAATTTACGCCAATCACTAGACAGAGTTAAATTAGCTTATCAATTCTGTGAATTGATTAATTTAATGACCGTTGAAGCCCAAGGACAAGAAGAAGTGTTTGAACTTTTTAAAAAAGCTCTAAAATGGCTAGATGAGACGAGGCAACTATCTTTAGAGGGTTTAAGGCGTTTTCAGCTTTGCTTACTGCGCGAGCTGGGTTTTGGGGTGCCGACACAACAGGACTTAGATAACTTAACCTTATATATCGAAAACATAATTGATAAAAGATTGGTGACTAAAAATCATTTTAAGCTATAATAGGCTTGACACGAATTAATAATTATGAGTAAACACAAAGATGTCAATATTTCCTGATGTTTTATTTCACCAAGTTAATTTTGACGGCGAGCCCATAGATTTAGACGAGCATACCACGCCAGACACAGCTATTATTATCTGTTCGGGAGAATATAGGGGTTTGCATGCGCATAATTTAGAAGGAGGTCTTGGGCAGCTAGCAAAATGGCAACGGGTGGATTATAGTGTTCGGAATTATAGGCCAACTGTACCAGATGCGGAAAAGGCACTTGTAATTGTTTACTCAATACTTCCTTAAAGGACTATAAATGAGTGATGACACCCTTTTTAACAAAATAACTTCTTTAGCCAAGCGCCGCGGCTTTGTTTACCCATCATCGGAGATTTATGGCGGCTTTCAGGCAACCTATGACTATGGTCCCTTAGGAGCTTTGTTAACCAAAAATATTAAAGATTTGTGGTGGCAGCATTTTATTACCGAACCAACCAATATGATTGGCATGGACGGAGCCATCTTTTCTCATCCCAAGACCTGGGAAGCCAGTGGTCATGTTGAATCTTTTAATGACCCCTTGGTTGAAGATAAAGTAACTCATATCCGTTACCGGGCCGATAAATTGGTGGAAGCAAATTTAGGTATCGATACGGCCAAGCTTACTTTTGAAGAACTGAATAAACTGATCAAAGATAATCAAATAAAGAGTCCGGAGGGAAATCCTTTAACTGAGGTCAAACAATTTAACCTTTTAGTCCAGGCCCAACTAGGCAGTACCGAAGAAACCAAAGAAAAGGCATATTTACGGGGCGAAACTTGTCAAATAATCTTCATCCAATTTTTGAATTTACTTAACTTTGTTGGCGGAAAACTACCTTTTGGTGTAGGCCAGATTGGTAAGGCTTTTCGCAATGAAATTACGGTCAAGCAGTTTATTTTGCGCACCCGCGAGTTTCAGCAGATGGAAACCGAATACTTTGTTCAACCAGGAAATGATATGGAAGCCTATGAAGTTTGGAAAAAACTCCTGATAACTTTTTTTACGAAAAAATTGGGCTTGCCGGAAAAGGATTTTCGTTACCGGGAAGTAGCGGGCAAAGAAAAGTCGCATTATGCCAAAGTCCAGAATGATTTGGAATTTAAAACCAGATCAGCCGACTGGGTGGAACTTTCGCCCTTAAATCACCGGGGCGATTATGATCTTTCCAGGCATTCGCAGTTTAGCAATCAGTCTCTGACTGCTTTTGATACCGAAAGCCAGAGGCGTTATACGCCCTATGTGATTGAGACTTCAATTGGGTTAGACAGAACAGTCTATGCTATTCTGGATGCTTTCTATAGTGAGGACAAAGAGCGAATGGTTCTAAAGCTGCCGGCGCAGTTGGCGCCTTATAAAATTGCAGTTTTCCCGCTTTTACGCAATAAGCCGGAGTTAGTCAAGAAAGCCCAAGAAGTTTACAGGTCATTACCCAAAAAGTGGTCAGTGGTTTGGGACGATCGGGGCAACATCGGCAAGCGCTATTACGCACAAGATGAGATTGGGACGCCGTGGTGCGTAACTGTCGACTTTGATACGCTCAAAGGGAATACCGTGACCGTTCGGGATAGAGATACTACCAAGCAAGAAAGAATTGATGTGGTAAAATTAGGATCATATTTTGAGAAAAAACTAAGAATGATGATTTATGAGTGAAGTAATTTTAATTTTAGACGATAATCAAAGCATAAGAACGGAATATGCAGAAGTTGCCCGAGATAATGGAGCTCAAGTCATAGAGGTAGAGACTAATGCAGCAGCCCTAAATGCACTGGCAGGTGAAAGAGGGATTACTCAGGTCGTAGCTGATTGGTACTTAGCAGATCCTTTTGTTAGCCCGCGAAGGGAAGAATATTACACCACACCAGTAATAATAAAGGCAGTAGAAATGGGTTTACCTGTAACGGTTAGAACAGGGACTGATGATGAAAGGAGAATATTGGCCAGGCTGCAAAGTGAACACCAAATTGAGGTGAGGCCAAAATTTGATGAGACTGTATGGCAATTGGGATTGCCGATAACTGTTTCGACAAAATAACAGTAAATGAGTATTTTTGAATAAACCAATATTAATTATGGCAGAAAAGATATTGATCCTTGATCCCAATGAGGGGAGAACTATTGTTTTGGGAGGCCGTGCCACACTGGAATATGGTGCTTCAGTGGTTACTACGGTTTCAAATGAAGCAGCCATAGATGCAATGAGGACGGAAAAGGGGCTTACTTATGGAGTTTTTGCCTGGCATTTAGAGGCAGAAGTCACCAGTAGGGCAGCAGTTATGGCAGCGCAGGAGGTAGGACTTCCAATCGTTGTTCTCAATCCTAATCCAGATGCACAAATCCTTATAGAGCTAAAGGAAAAGTTGGGAATTTATGTGATAGGGAGAGTAGATAGGAGAGTAGATTTGATTGGCTTACCGTTAGTACGGCTTATTGGTCAATAAAATAACTTCCACTTGATTTTATTTTGGTTTTACGCAAAACTAAAAATACCATGAAAAAAATTTGGCTGATTGTTTTATCTGTTACTTTGATGATAGTTGGTGTGGGCGGCTTTTTTATCTGGCAATTTTTCTTTAAGCCGGCGCCAAGCACTAAAGGGACTGGGTCACCAGCTGCAGTTAAAAAAGTTAATGAGTTGGAGTTTTCTAAAAGGCCCTATGTGGCGCTTTTACCGCACCCGGACCCATCTTCATGCAGCGGCGTGGACATGGTGATTGAGAACCTGAAAAATAACGAAACGTTAGCCGAATATGAACTGGAATATAACGCTGGGCCAATGATTCAGGGGGTGTTTGGCCGACGAGACTTTACTCAGAAAGTCACTTCGCATCAACCCCTACTTTTTGGTTCTTGCTCCAGGAATAAGTGCAAATGCGATGAAAACATAACCGGGGGTAAATTAACTTTAGATTTTACTGCCCAAGAAGATTATTCTCTTTTCAGTGATTTTACGATGCAAATAATCGGCCAGAGCGATAAACTAAATTCCACTGATGCCCGTTTGGTGGTTGATCCAGGTAGCGCTTTACCTAAAAGCACCCAAGTAATCATTATGAACACAATGGGATTACCTGGGGAACTTAATGGGGAAGTAATTTTAGGCCCTTATGGCATTTTCCCACCAAAAGGGATTGTGGCTCGGGGAGAAATGGCTGTAACTCTTCAAACTAAAGAGGCCGGTAAATTGATGTTCTGGGGCGGTCAAGCTTGGCAAGAATTAAAAACAGAAATTAATGATGATAAGGTATCCGGCATTCTTCCAAATGTCGGAGTGGTTGTTTTAGTAAAATGAGCCATATCGGCCATTAGTTAGTTTCTTCAGATTGGCTTTTTTATTTTTTAACAATTTTTCTGTAGATATTAATTTAAGAAAAGAGTTTAACCTCCGATCAATATTTTCTCTACATTTCCCTCTTGACATGGCCGTGAAAACGCATCAAAATGGAGAAAAGTGGTGATAAGTGGTGAACAATGATGTTTATTGGTAATTTCGAGAACAACTTTGATTTAGAAAAAGGGCGAACGGCCCTTCCTGCCAAATTCAGACGCAATTTAGGAAAGAAAGTAATCATCACGGCTGGTTATGAGGGTTCTTTGATGTTAGTTAAGGCAGAAGATTGGGAAAAAGTAGTCAGCCAGATAACCCAATCCAGTTTTCTTTCAAATGTTTCGCGACAAACAGAGAGATTCCTTTTAGGCTCAGCTTTTGATGTTGATTTAGACACGCAAGGGAGGTTCATTGTGCCTTTGAGTTTGCGCCAATATGCCAAATTGGGAAAAGAAATTGTCTTTGTTGGCGTGGGCAGCCGAATCGAGATATGGAACAAATTAGCTTGGAGCAAACAACAAGTCTATTTACAAGAAAACATTGCCCAGATTTCGGAAAAGCTCGATGAAAAAATCTCAAACAAGTGAGTTTCATCAACCAGTTCTTTTACAGGAAGTTATAAAATTACTTGCGGTAAAACCCGGGCAATGGTATGTCGATGCCACCCTAGGAGGAGCCGGTCATACGACCAAAATTCTCAAAAGAAAGGGTAAGGTATTGGGTATTGATTGGGACAAAGAAGCTCTGAGAGCCGCCAAGGAACACCTTTCCTTGGTCTGCCCTGATGCTCCCTGGCGGCTATTTCAGGGAAACTTTACCCAGTTAGAAGAGATTGTTTTAAAAGCCAAGCTGAATCGAATTAAGGGGATACTTTTTGATTTGGGAGTTTCTTCTTATCAGCTTGGCGGACACGGTAGAGGATTTTCGTTTCAAGTAAATGAAGAATTAGACATGAGAATGGATCCGGAGAAACAACAGGTAACCGCGAAAGATTTGTTGGCCGCTTTGAATGAAGGAGAATTAAGGGAGATCTTTGAAAAATTTGCTCAAGAGGCGTTAGCTAAACCGATTGCGCGTCGAATCGTTTTAGAACGGCAAAGGATACCAATCCAGACAACCCTGCAACTGAAGAAATTAATTTGGGAAGTCTATCGTAGAAAACAAAGAGGGAAGCGGATTGATCCAGCCACTAAAGTTTTTCAGGCTTTGCGCATCGCAGTTAATGATGAGTTGCATAACCTGGAATCAGGATTGGCCAAAGCGTGGTTGGTTTTAGCTAAAGGTGGTCGTTTAGTTGTAATTAGTTTTCATGAAGGAGAAGACAGGATCGTTAAAAATCAGTTCAGAGAGTGGGCCAAAAATGGTTTAGGCAAGATATTGACTAATAAGCCAATTCAGGCTCAGTCATTGGAGATAATTAAAAATCCGCGCAGTCGCAGCGCCAAGCTAAGAGCCATTATTAAAAAATGATTAATAAAAAAAAGCAGGCAGAAAAAAAGAGGACAACTTCCAGATTGACCATCATTTTGGCACTAATAATGATGGTGCTTTTAATTGGCCAAATTATTCTCTCTAACCGCTTAGCTACTGAGGGAAAAACTGTAGCCGCTCTAGATCAGGAAATTGAGCGTTTTGCCCAAGAAAATAGAGAAATGCGGACCCAAAGAGGCGAACTGGCAAGTTTGTCTACTATTGCTGCGGCTGCCGGGAAAGCCGGCTTTATTAAAGATACTTCTTTGGTCGTATTTCCCCAAGATCAAACTATGGCTTTAAAGCCATAAGTTTTACTGTTAACTTTAAAATATGAGATCCTTGCGGATTAAGGTCATTGCTTTTGCTTTTGCCGTTTCTGCCTTCTTGATCTTGGTCAGATTGTTTTATTGGCAAGTTTTGGCGGCCGATAAGTTAGTAAGCATGGCAGTAACGCAGCGTGAGTCAATGACCACAACTGTTTCCCAAAGAGGTGAAATTTTAGCGGCTGATGGTTTTCCTTTAGTGACTAATCAAGAAGCTTATTTGGCTTATTTAAATCGGCCCGATTTAAAAATCTCACCAAAACTAGCTGCCCAAAATTTGGCGCCAATTTTGGCTCCAAGCTTAGATGAAGTAGTAGTGGCTTCTGAAACACCTAAAGCCAAACAACAAGAAACACTGGTTTTAGCAACTGAGAGAAATCTTGAAGAACGTTTAAATAATCCGGAAACTCAGTGGTTAGCCCTAAAACATAAAATTAATTCTCAACAAAAAGATGCCTTAGGGGCTTTAGATATTGATGGTCTTGGCTTTAGCTCCGAACAAAAAAGAGTCTACCCAGAAGCTTCGATGGCGGCCCATCTATTAGGTTTTGTTGGGAGTAATAATAATGGTGAAGATACTGGATATTTTGGCTTAGAAGGATATTACGATTTGGAGCTTAAAGGCCGGTCGGGAATTGTTAGAGAAGAAAAAGATGTCAATAATCGGCCAATTCTCATTGGAAATTTTTTTGATCAGGAAAAACGAGACGGAAGAACCCTACAACTGAATATCGATCGAGCAGTACAATATATCATCGAGAAGCAACTGAGAGAAGCCATCGTTCGTTATGGCGCAAAGTCGGGTTCAGTGATCGTTATGGATCCCAAAAGCGGTGCGATTTTAGCCATGGCGGCAGAACCAGTCTACGAACCGGCATTTTTTTCCAAATACCCTGGAGAAATCTATAAAAATCCCAATATCAACGAACTTTATGAACCAGGCTCGACCTTTAAAGTGATTCCCATGGCTGCGGGATTACAAGAGGGATTAGTGACTCCGGAAACCAAGTGCGACATCTGCACTGAACCATATAAAATTGATAAATACGTGATCAAAACCTGGGATGATAAGTACCATTCGAGTAGTTCGATGACCGATGTTTTAATCCACTCGGATAATATCGGGATGGTATTTGTAGCGCAAAAGTTGGGGATTGACAGATTTAACGAATACTTAAAGCGCTTTGGAATTGGTAAAAAAACCGGGATCGATTTACAAGAAGAAGTAGCGGGAGAGTTGCGTTTACAATGGAGCAATGTGGATCTGGCTACCGCCGCCTTTGGCCAGGGTATTGTGGTGACGGGAATTCAAATGGTGCAAGCCATGGGGGCGATCGCCAACGACGGCAAAATGATGACTCCAGAAGTTGTCTATAGAATTATCGGTAAAGATAAAGAACTTACAATCCAGCCGCGAGTAGCAGGACAACCAATTGACAAAAGAACCGCTGATACCTTAACGGCGATGATGGTAGAGGCAGTAGATAAGGGCGAAGCCAAATGGAGTAAACCAGCCGGCTATAAAATTGCCGGTAAAACCGGCACAGCCCAAATTCCGATTGCCGGCCATTATGATCAGGATAAAACCATTGCTTCATTTGTCGGTTTTGCCCCAGCTGACAATCCGAGGTTTGTGATGTTAACAAAATTAAGGGAGACTACCAAATCACCCTGGGGCTCTGAGACAGCGGCGCCTTTATTTTTCAATATTGCCCGGGAGTTGTTCCTCTACTGGGGAATTCCTCCTTCTAATTAAAGTCCGAATTCTTGGTATAATTAGCCTATAAATGATTAATATTCGTTACCTTCCGATTATCGTCAACATTAGGCAAAAGATTCCCCATAGTCTGGTAAATCGGTTTAAGCATTTTCCTATAGCTATATTGGCTAATATAGTTTATGGGTGGCCAGCCTCTAAACTAACCGTAATTGGGGTAACAGGGACAAAAGGTAAAACAACCACAGCCATTTTCCTCTACCACTTACTTAAACAGGCAGGATATAAGGTTGGTTTAATTTCCACGATTGCCGCCAGAATCGGTAATCAAGAAATCGATACCGGGTTCCATGTGACAGCTCCAGACCATTTTCCCTTGCAGGCTTTATTAAAAAGGATGGTGGATAAAGGGCTAAATTATGTAGTTTTAGAGGTAACTTCACATGGGTTAGAACAATATCGTTTTTGGGGAATTAACTTTACGATGGGCATAATTACCAATGTAGCCAGTGACCATTTAGACTATCATGGTACTTGGACAAAATATCTTTTGGCTAAGGCAAAACTTTTTTCCAAAACAAAATTTGCGATTTTAAACGTCGAAGATAAATCTTATCGTTATTTAAAAGACATAGTTGCCGGCAGAGTCGTTACTTATGGGATAAAATTAGGAGATTTTAACCTGAGGAATTGTTCCTTTGTGCTACCGGTGAATGATGATTTTAATAAATTAAATTTGTTAGCGGCCATTAAGGCAGCGCAACTTTTAGGCTTAGGTGATAGTCAGATTCGACACTCGTTAACTGATCTCGCTTTACCGAGGGGACGAATGGAAATTATGCAAGAAGAACCATTTTTGGTAATAATTGATTTTGCTCATACACCTCAGTCTTTGGAGGCAGCGCTTAAGTCTTTACATCAGCAAGTCGGCAGAAAAGGAAAGCTGATGGCTGTTTTTGGGTGTGCCGGGGAACGGGACCCTGGGCGAAGAAAAATGGGAAAGGTAGCGGCCCAGCTGGCCGATATTACGATTATTACTGCCGAGGATCCAAGAACAGAAGGTGTCAAGAAAATCTCTGCTGAAATTGCTGCCTGGGTAAAAAAGGGTGGAGCTAAAGAAGCTACCTTAAGCAATATTGCTAAATATAAAAGAGGGTTTTTTGTCCGAATTGATGATCGAGAAGAAGCAATTAAGCAAGCTTTAAAAATGGCAAGGTCCGGAGACGTGGTTGGTATTTTTGGTAAAGGTCATGAACGGTCGATGTGCTATGGTCGGATAGAGTATCCTTGGTCAGATCAAAAAGTTGTTAAAGGCTTTTTAGGGAAAGAAGTGCCGGATTCAAGCCACACAGTAAAGATAAAAAACTTAATGATTTATTAAGGGATATAAAATGAAATTTTCTAACGTAGCCGTAATTGTTCTCACGGCTGGTAAAGGCAAGAGAATGAATTCAAAGAAGATTAATAAAACCATGTTGGATTTAGCTGGCAAACCCATGGTTACTTATGTCATTGAAAAGCTGAAAAAACTTAACCTGGCTCAAATTATCATGGTTGTAGGCTTCGCTAAAGATTCGGTCATGGCTTATTTTAAAGATTCAGTCGATTATGCTATTCAAAGAAAACGCCTAGGAACTGGTCATGCGACTAGGGTTGGGCTTAAAAAACTTAAAAAAGGGGTTAACTTGGTTTTAGTTATTCAGGGAGACGATAGCGCTTTTTATCCTTTAAGCATTTTTAAAGACTTAATTCAGACAACCACCTCAAAAGAAATTTCTTTTACCCTTCTAAGCGTAATTAGAAAAGAGCCTTTTGGTTTAGGGAGGATTGTGCGTGATCAAAAGGGCGAACTGAAAAGAATTGTTGAGGAAAAGAATGCGACTGACAAAGAACGGGAAATTAAAGAGATTAATGCTGGGGCCTATTGTTTTAAAAGAGAATTTTTGAAAAAGTATCTGCCAAAAATTAAAAAGAATCCAGTTAGCGGAGAGTATTATTTACCGGATTTGGTTGATTTAGCTCTAAAAGATGGACTTAGAATTAAAACGGTTCAGCTAGGCGAAGCTTATTGGCATGGCGTAAATACACCGGATCAATTGGCTGAGGTTAACCAAATTATGAAGGCGAAGATTGCCGGGAAATAGCGATGCTCGAACCGATCAGAGTTTTATTTAGCAAATCTTTAATTCAAGCCACATTTCCAAAAGACTTTGGTAATGGTGGACATGATCAGGGTTTACCAGAGGAAAATTTAATAAAGAAAGTTGAAAAATTTACCCAAATAAATCGCCATAATTTTTGGTATTGTCAACAAGTTCATGGTACGAAGGTCGCCAAAATTGAAGGGAAGAAATTAAAGTCTGATAAAAATATTTTTCCAAAAACTGATGCAATGATCACTAATTTAAAGAGGGCAGTTTTAGTAGTTAGACACGCAGATTGTATTCCCATTTTTTTGTTTGATCCTAAGAAGGAGGCAATAGGGATTGCTCATTCAGGTTGGCGAGGGACAGTGGGGAAGATAGGTTTAGTGACTCTTTTAAAAATGATTACCGAATTTGATTGCCGGATTGATGATCTTATAGTAGGATTAGGACCGGCAGCCCAAGTTTGTTGCTATCGAAAATCAAAAAACAGTATTTTTAAACAATTACCTGAGTGGCAGGAATTTATTAAAGAAGACGGTAAAGATATAACTATAGACATGAGCTCTTTTATTAAAGATATGTTTTTAAAAGCAGGGGTAAAAAAAGATAATCTGAAAGTAAACCATGATTGCACAATATGTGATCAAGATTACTTTTCTTGGACCAGGCAAAGAGACCGAGGAAAAACAGAGATGAGAAATATGAGCATAATTGCTCTGACTGAGAATAGGTGATAAATGGATTTAAATAAAATTAAACACATTCATTTTACCGGGATTAGAGGCGTAGGAATGACGGCTTTGGCCTGTTTGGCGGTTGATTTCAGGATGGAAGTGAATGGTTCTGACCTGGAAGAAAAATTTGTTACGGAAGATGCCTTAAACAAAAAGGGAATTCCAGTCTATAACGGTTTTTCCAAAGGGAATATCGCACGGAGTATGCCGGATTTGTTGGTTTATGGGGCCGCTCATGGGGGCGAAGATAATGTAGAGGTTCAAGCTGCAAGGGCCCTAAAAATCCCAACATTATCGCAGGGAGAAGTGCTTGGTCTTTTCTACAATACCAAAAAGGGAATATCGGTAGCTGGAGTTGGGGGTAAAACTACAACAACAGGAATGTTAGCGACTATCTTAGGGGATGCAGGCAAGCATCCCAGCTACATGGTTGGAGCCGGAAAGATTTCTTCATTGGTTTTTCCAGGGAAGTATGATCGGAAAGGAGAGTGGTTTATCTCAGAAGCCGATGAGTATGTCTGTTCGCCACAGAATAAGCGCCCTAAATTTTACTACCAGCAGCCAAAGATAGTAATTTTGCCGAGTTTAGCCTACGACCACCCCGATATTTATCAAAATGCAAAAGAAACTTTAAGAATTTTTAAAGCCTTTGTGGAAAAAATACCACCAGATGGAGTTTTAGTAGCTAACGTTGAAAGTCCGATGGTAAGGCAACTTTTAGATCAGATAAAAATAAAAGGGAGAATAATAACTTATGGCGAGAATCGCGGCGATGGACGAGTAAAAAAATATCAAGCGAATAAAGAGAAAATTAAATTTCAGATCGTTTGTAGAAACCATATCAGACCTTTCATTTTATCAATTCCGGGGAAAATTAACGTCCTAAATGCAACAGCCGCAATCTTAACCGCAGAATTTTTGGGGTTGACAGACGTAGAGATTCAATCGGGATTACTGGAATTTACGGGAGTTAGCAGGCGTTTTGAAAAAATCTATGAAGAGGATGGAAGCGTTCTTTATGATGACTATGCTCATCACCCCGAAGAGATTAAAGCAACTTTGAAAATTGCCAAAGAATGGTTGTTGGCTAAGCGGCTAATTGTCATCTTCCAACCTCATACATATTCTCGGACTAAAGCTTTGCTTAATGATTTTGCCCAGAGCTTTCAAGATGCAGATAAAGTGATTATCACTGAAATTTTTGCCTCGGCTCGAGAAAAGGAAACCTTAGGGATTAACGGTCAACTCTTGGCAGATAAAGTAAAAGAAAATCATTCTCAAGTAGAGTTTTGCGCTACTCTTGGAGATACAATAACTCATTTGAGAAAAGAAAATTTAGATAAAACGGCCATTTTAACTCTGGGAGCGGGCGATATCTTTTTATGGCATGAAAAACTAATTGATTTAATTAAACAAAAGGAGAAAAGGTGAACTTATTGTTGCGACTAGAGTCGGCCCTAGGCAAAAATCAGATTAAGGCCGGAGTTTTGTTGGCTAAACTGACAACTTTAGGTGTTGGCGGTCCGGCTGATTATTTTTATGAAGCTAAAACCACAAAAGACCTACTTCAAGCAGCCAAAACCGCTAAAGAATTAAATTTACCGTTTTTTGTTTTAGGTACAGGCTCTAACTTGATTGTAAGAGATGGCGGCTTTAGGGGCTTAGTCATAAAGAATTTAGTAACTGATTTTAAAATAGAGTCTTTTACAAAACCATTTTTTCCTCCCAAGATTGAAAACCGATTACAACAACTCGAATCAGAAAAATATTTACATGCAGGGAAAAGCGTCTCTTTTTCGCTGACTGATAAAAAAGCTCTGGTGACGGTTGGCTCTGGTTGGAAGCTGAATGCTTTAATTCCCCTTTGTTTAGCAAAGAAGATTGTAGGCTTAGAATGGTTTGCCGGCATTCCCGGAACTGTGGGGGGAGCAGTTTTTATGAATATCCATGGTGGAAATCACTTTTTTTCGGATTTTGTTTACCAGGTTTGCGTTTGGGATGAAACCAGCCAAAAAGAAGCTAAATTAATGAATAAAAATCTGAAATTTGACTATGATTACTCGCTTTTCCAAGAAAAAAAAATGCTAATTACCAAAATCCAACTGGTTCTATATAAAGGGAATGTGGAAAAAGCTAAAGAATACCACTCAAAGTGGCTGAAACAAAAACTAACCGTTCAGCCCCAAAGGTCATGCGGCAGTGTTTGGCAAAACCTTTCGCCAGAAATCCAGGCCAAACACCGGCTGCCGGCTTCTGGGATCGGTTATCTCATTGACAAAATACTGGCGCTT
>Ga0154676_130_pt2 | contig 17089 bp, 14 predicted proteins | sample Rifle2008BG13ft_FD_116105 | JGI IMG/M metagenome (GOLD analysis project Ga0154676, IMG submission 116105) | Candidatus Beckwithbacteria bacterium RBG_13_42_9 | reverse complement strand
CCGGTTTCCAAGCTTTACCTTATTTAGTGATCGTCATTGACGAGCTAGCCGATATCATGCTCTTTGCGCCCTCAGAGGTAGAGGATTTAATTACCCGAATTGCCCAAATGGCGCGGGCAACTGGCATTCATTTAGTCTTAGCTACACAACGGCCCTCAGTTGACGTGATTACCGGTTTAATTAAGGCCAATATTCCGGCCAGAATTGCTTTTAACGTTTCTTCCATGGTTGATTCCCGGGTAATTTTGGATATGCCTGGGGCCGAAAAACTCCTGGGCCGGGGCGATATGCTCTATATTCCCCCCGAACAAGCTAAACCCAGCCGGGTTCAGGGAGCCTTTATCTCTGATGCAGAAATCCAAAAATTAATTGAATACCTGAGAAATTCCGGCATCCAGCCGCAATATACTGAAGAAGTAACTACCAAATATAAATCGGCCAGCCTTGGTAGCAGAGGTGGAACGGTCACCGACGAAGTGGATGAATTTTTCGACGAGGCCGTCCGCATTACTTGCCAAGACGATAAAGCTTCGGCCTCGCTTTTGCAGCGCAAACTCTCAATCGGTTATGCTCGGGCGGCGCGGATTCTTGATCAGCTTTATGAAGCCGGTGTCGTTGGCCCGGCGGTAGGCTCCAAACCAAGGGAGATTCTAATCAAAAACGCCGAAGAATTCTTAGCCCAACGCCAAGCAGCAACTCAGGAAAATAATCAATAAAGAACTTCTTTATAGTCTTTATGAAAGTGTGATGACTAAAAAGTAGTGGTGTCATACCAAAAAATTTTTCAAAAAAATGAAAACAATTGGCCAGCTTCTCAGGCAAAGTCGTCTAAAAGAGGGTAAAAGTATCGTCCAGTTATCTAAAGAAACTAAAATTCCCCGATCTACCCTGGAAGCAATAGAAAATGATAATTTCGGAAATTTACCGGCCAGTCCCTTTGTCAAAGGTTTTATCCGTAACTATGCTCAGGCAGTTAATTTAGATCCGGAAAAAGCTTTAGCTACTTTTCGGAGGGGCTTTACGGCCAATGAATCAGAAGAAATTATCCCCCCAGGCTTAACCAAGCCTTTAAACGAACCTTCGCCGTGGTTTAGGAAGATAATGGTTATTGGGGCTTTGTCCTTAGTCATCGGGTTATTTATTTTCTATTTGGGCTGGCAATTAAAAAGTTATTGGGCTCCGCCCAAATTAACCATTACCCAGCCAAAAGCAGCCACAGTCCTTAAAGGCCCATTAGTTGAGGTTAAAGGGTTGGTCTCGGCTGATAGTAGCGTCACGGTTAATGATCAACTGGCCGAAACCTTCCCCAACGGCGAATTTCGGGTCAATGTTTACCTCTTACCCGGCAAAAATACTTTAGATGTTAAAGCCAAAAACCGGCAAGGCAAAATCACGGCGGAACAATTAGCAGTGGAGGTGGTGGATAAGTGAAGTCTCCCCGCCAAAGGCGGGACTTCATTTTGGTTTTATAGACTGAAGCCACGTACCGAAAGCCCCAAGAAACTTACCATTCATCCCCACTTAAAGGTGGGGCTTTCTGGTACTGTGGTAAAAAACTCAAAGGTCAAATGTCAAAGATCAAAAGTGAAAGAAGAAAAAGAGCAGTTGACAAAGAACTTGAATCACGAAATACTAAATACATAACCTGCCCACTCAAAATTTGAACACTTCAAAGTTTCTGGAAGCAGGTAAAGTAAATTGCTCGACCCGATTCAAATCCTTTTGACCGTGATTGTGACGACTTTGACCATTCTTTTGGTAGTGATTGGGGTGGAAGTCTTTCGGATTTTAATGGAGACTAAGAAAACCCTAGAGAGGGTTAATAAAATTCTCGACAAAGTCGAACAAGTTACCGAAACCATGAGTCGGCCCATGGAAAGCATGTCGAACCTGGTGGCCGGGATTAAACAGGGAGTGGGTTTAGTCAAAGTTTTTGCCAAATGGTTTAAGGAAGATGATGATGAAACCGAATCCGAAGAGGAATAAAGCCATGGCCGAGTCTTCATGCTCATCTCAATCACCCTCTTTTTTGAATGGCTTAATGATGGGGGTTATCGCCGGCGCCGCCGGTTATTTTTTACTGGGCACAAAAAAAGGGGCCAGGGTTAAAAAACAGCTTTTGAAAAAATTAGAAAATGGTTGGGGTGAAGTGGAAGACGTGCTGGATGAAACCGGTAAGGCCGGTCAAAAATTAGCCAGAGATGTTAAAAAAATCCGCAGGACAATTGAAAAAGATACGGCCAAAATTGAGCGTCAGGCCACCAAAGAGATTAATCAGGTTCAGGAAAAAGTTGCTGAGGTTAAGCAAACAGCCGAAACTGTGGGCGACAACTTGGCTACGGCCGCCAGGAAGATTGAGCGCCGCTTCTTCTTGCGCAACGGCCGCAGTTTAGGTAAATAATTAAGCTGCGTAAAATAAACTTAATCCTGTTTTCCCTAGAAGTAAATGTAGCGATGCCATTTATGGCATCGCTAATCTTAGCGTACTTAATCATATTTTTGCCTCAATAAGCCATCTAGCCATATAACCATTTCTTGTTTTCTCATCTTATTCCTTGATAGATGATGTATAATTCTTTTTTGAGAAGCAATAATTAACCCCAGGAGATAATTTTTATGGCTGATGAAATCATACCAGTTGCGGTTAATCAGGGCGGAGAATGGCAGAAAGGAGGAACGCCCGTTTTTCGTGAATTGCGTGTTGAGATTTCTTTTCTTCAAAAAGGGGAAACCAGGATTATTGCCGAAGTTACAGCTGATAAAGTGGTGGCCAATTTAGATCCAGGAGTAGATATTGTTGAATCCAATCCCGGACAATTGTACTTACAGAAACGACTTGTGTAATCGAAAGACCAGTAAAGCCAGTTGGCCTTGATGAGACTGCGATTATAACTGTTAACAACGGACAATAAGGCAATTTTTAATTGAGATAATCTCTTTCCTCTGTTAGAATAGCTTCATGAATTCTTCCGAGATTTGCCAAAAATACCTTGATTTTTTTAAGTCCAAAGGTCATGCGGTGATTCCGCCGGCGCCCCTGGTGCCGCCGGACGATCCGACTACTTTATTTACAAGTGCTGGAATGCAACAATTAGTTCCTTATTTTAAGGGTCAACCTCATCCGTTGGGAAAAAGATTAGTTGATGCCCAGCCATCGGTTCGGTTACAGGATTTAGATGCTGTGGCCGATAATCGTCATCTAAGTATGTTTGTGATGTTGGGCAACTGGTCTTTGGGTGATTATTTTAAGGCAGAGCAGCTGCCTTGGATTTGGGAATTCTATACGCAGGTTCTGAAGCTTAATCCAGCGCGGCTCTATGTCACCGTTTACAAAGGTAGCCCGGCAGCGCCAAGAGACGATGAAGCTGCGGCTATTTGGAGATCGCTGGGTTTGCCAGAGGACAAGATATTCTTCTATGAAGATAATTGGTGGAGCCGCGCTGGCGGTCCGGAAAAAATGCCAGCCGGTGAAATCGGCGGACCGGACAGCGAAGTATTTTTTGAGTTTACCCAAATTGAACACGATAAAAAATTTGGAGAAAAATGTCATCCCAACTGCGACTGCGGCCGGTTTTTAGAAATCGGTAACTCAGTTTTTCTTCAATATGAGAAACAGAAAGATGGATCATTTAAACCATTACCAAACAAGAATGTTGATTTTGGTGGCGGTTTGGAACGGATAACTGCAGCCGTGAACGACGAACCGGATGTTTTTTTAACAGACATTTTTAAGCCAATGATTACTCATCTTGAGAAAGTTACTGGTAAGCCATACAGCGGAAACAATTGCCCACCAATGCGGATTATTGCTGACCATTTACGTGCCGCTTCGGCAATGATCAAAGAAGGATTGGAACCAAGCAATAAACAACAAGGATATGTACTTAGACGACTAATTCGCCGCTCGGCCGTAAAAATGCGGCAGTTAAAAGGTACACTTGATCCTCGAGATTTTCCCGAAGAGTTTCAGGAGGAAGTAAATAGATTTAAAGTGAGTCTAGAAAGAGGACTTAGAGAGTTTAATAAATTGGCTCCAAACCAAATGGGGGTTCTAAGTGCTTTTAACCTATTTCAAAGTTATGGTTTTCCCTTTGAAGTTATCGTTGAGCTATTTCAACAGAGAGGTCATTCGTTGGATCGTCAAGAGTTTGATCGAATTTTCGCCGAGCATCAAAAGCTTTCTCGAACCGCTTCGGCCGGGATGTTTAAGGGCGGTTTGGCCGATCATTCAGAGATTATTACCAAATACCATACGGCGACTCACCTTTTGCAAGCCGCCTTGCGCCAGGTTTTAGGCGATCATGTCCAGCAAGTCGGTTCGAACAACACTGGCGAAAGATTACGCTTTGACTTTGCTCATCCTCAGGCTCTAACTGCCGAGGAGATCAAAAAAGTTGAAGATCTGATTAACCAAAAGATTAAAGAAGATTTGCCGGTAGTTAAAACGATTGAGGATAAAGATAGAGCTTTAGCTTCCGGTGCCTTGGCCTTTTTCCAGGGTAAATACCCTGATAAAGTCACGGTTTATACCGTCGGCCGCGATTCGCAAAAAGATTGGTTTAGTAAAGAATTATGTGGTGGGCCTCATGTTGCCTCGACAGGTGAAATCGGGGGTGTTAGAATCAAAAAAGAAGAAGCCGTTGGAACTGGCAAACGGCGAATTTATGTGGTGCTGAAATAAATTCGAAGCACCAAGCACGAAATTCCTACCTGCCGGCAGGCAGGCGAAACAATATTAAAATTTGAATTTTCAAATGTTTAAAACATTTTGATTTATTATTTAGAAATTGTTTGATTAATTGATAATTGTGATCTGAGATTTTTTAGTTTTGATTTGTCAAAACTACTTTCTGCCCAAATATGGCCTTAAATAATTTTTTTGCCAAACTTGCTTCAGGCGAAAATCAGCCTAAAGAAACTTTTTTTGCTTTAGAGATTTCTCAGGATCATGTTAAATCAGCCGTTTGGGTTGTCGAGGAAGGTAAAACCCAAGTTTTAAAAGTGGGGACGATTGAAGAATGGCAAGAAAATGAAGAAGAAAGCTTCTTAAAAAGTGCTGACGAGACGATTTCCTCGGCTTCGGAAGGGATTATTCCTGAACCTAAAGGAATATTGTTTGGTTTACCAGAAGACTGGGTAGAAAATGAATCGATTGCGGCGGAACGTAAACATCTCTTACGCCACATTTGCGACAAACTGGACTTAAAACCACTAGGTTTTGTGGTCACCTTGGAAGCTCTCATCCAATATTTTAAAGCCCAACAGGGAACGCCCTTAAACGCGATTCTGATCCGTTTCACGGAAACAGATTTATTAGTTTCTTTGGTGAAGATGGGCAAAACGATGGGTACGGAAACGGTCGGCAAAACCGAAGATCTGGTGGCCGACGTTAAAGAAGGTCTGGCGCGCTTTAACGAAGATTCTTTACCGCCTCGGATGATCCTTTATGACGGCCTGACTGATTTTGAAGAACCAAAACAACAACTGCTTTCTTTTGATTGGCAAAAAGAATTGCCTTTTTTACATTTTCCCAAAATTGAGTCTTTAAGCCGGGAAACCTCGGTTAGAGCGGTCGCGATTGCCGGCGGTGGCGAAGTGGCTCGTTCCCTGGGTTTGGAGGTTCTAGAAACTTCGGTAAATGAGACAGAAGAGCTATCAAAAAAAATTGAGAAAAAAGAACCGGGAAAACCGGAAGAGGAACCTTTGGCAACTCAATTGCCTCCGCCAACAGAAATAGCCACGGTAGAAAAAAAAGAACCCAGTTTACCTTCAGCCGAAGCTTTTGGTTTTGTGGAAAATCAAGATATTTTACAGGTCAATAAAGAAGAATTGGAAAAAGAGGCAGTGGAGACAGAAGACAGAAAACAGATCCGCCAGCTGGCGGACGGAGGCCAGAAGACCGAAGGAGAAAAAAGAGAATGGAGAATAAAAGGAGAAGTGGAAGACATGGCAGCGCCGGCAACGGCAGAAAAATTAGACAAAAAAGAAGAGTTGGAACCGGTGATAATTCCTGAATCAAAAGAGAGCCATCAGGCTTTAAGAAATCATTGGCTGTTTTTGCAATCGTTGACCGGGAAATTAGCCATTTTACCAAGCTTTGTTGGCCACTTTTTAGGCAGCCGGCGGTTTCGTTTACCCCTGCCTAATTTCTTGGGGAAGATTGGCTTTATCATCTTAATCTTTATCTTTTTGATGCTGGGTGGATTCGCTTTTTACTGGTATGCACCTAGGGCAGAAGTGGTGATTTATACTACCCCTCAAGTTTTAGAAAAAGAATTAACTATCCACGCCGACACGAAAGTTAAAGACTTCGATATTAATCAGGCGGTAATGCCAGCGACCACCCAAACAATTGATAATGACGGTAAGTTAACCGAGTCTGCAACTGGGAAAAAATTAGTCGGCGACAAAGCTAAGGGTAGCTTGACGATTTCGAATAAAACCGACTCCACCAAAACTTTTACTAAAGGCACAATCTTAGTTGGACCAAATAATCTGAGTTTTGAGTTAACTGATGATGTCAAAATTGCCTCCAGGAGTTCGACTATTACCAGTGATGGTGAAAAAATTACTTATGGCAAGGGTCAAGTCAATGTAGTTGCCTCTGATATTGGTCCAGAATATAACTTAAGCGGCGGGACAGAATTTTCTTTTAAAGATTATGGCACCTCTAAATATTCGGCCAAGACAGACAGCGGTTTAAGCGGCGGTAGCAGTCGAGAAATTAGAGCGGTTTCTGAAAATGACCAAAAAAATTTGCTGCAAAAGTTAACTGACCAGCTAAAGGCTGATGCCCAAAATAAATTACAAACTCAGGCGGGTCAAGATAAGATTGTTTTGGAATCTGGTATGAGCGTAGAAACGGTGAAAAAAAGCTTTGATAAAAAGGTAGGCGACGAATCAGATCAAGAAACATTGAGTCTTTCTCTCCGATTAACCGCTTTAACTTTATCCAGGAATGATCTCAATACGTTTTTACTTAAGGCGCTTTCCGGTTCTTTGACCAACGATTTCCAATTAAAAACTGAAGATATTAAAACCGATATTCAAGACGTCACGGTCGACCAGGAAAAGGCAACTATTAAGTTAGTCGCCAGAGCCAAGCTACTGCCCGTCTATGATTTAGAAGCGGTTCGGGATAATTTGGTAGGGAAATATCCGCCTTTAGTTCAGAGTTATTTGGCAACCCTACCGAATTTTGCCAAAGCGGATATTAAGATCGTGCCTAAACTTCCGGGAAAACTAGGGACATTACCTCGTTTAAAGGATAAAATTACGATTAAAGTGGAAACCCAAGAATAATTATTATGCCCCTTTATCGTTATGTTAAATCAGTCGCTATTTTTTCTCCCACAGACCTACCGGCCAGAGCAGGCGGGATAAGGGGTTTGATCGGCAAAGTTTTGCCCAATGTTTTTATTGTTGTCGGTGCCACTTTTTTAACCACAGTGGCTTATCCTTTTGTCACCTATCAGTTAAGCAACCATCGTTGGCAGCAAGGAACCCTTTTATCGCCTGTGCCTGAAATTGAGGTGATTCAAGCCAAGGGGATTGTTAGTCCCTTAAGCGAGCCGATGGCGCCGCCAGTTTTGGCTGCCCAAAACCAACAACCGGAAATTGTGGGTGATGTGGATTTGACTAAAGCGAGCAATTGGTTTCCATCTGCGCCTTCAACCAAAACCAGGATCAGTAAGATTTCCCATTATCAATTATCTATTCCCAAGCTCAAAATCGATCAGGCAGTAGTGCAGATTGCAGGTGATAGCCTGAATAAACATTTGATCCAATATGCCGGTACGGCTTTGCCCGGGGAGTATGGCAATACGGTCATCTTTGGCCATTCGGTTTTGCCGGTTTTTTATAACCCCAAGGACTACATGTCCATTTTCTCTCTCCTGCCAACCTTGGAAAAGGGTGATGAAATTTATATCGATTATGATGGAATACAATATAAGTATATTATTGACAGCTATAGCGAAGTAAAACCTAGCGAAGTCGAGATTTTGGAACAGAGATTTGACCGGCAGGCTTTGACTCTGATTACTTGTGTTCCACCTGGCACTTACTTAAAAAGAGGCGTGATTCTGGCCTATTTATCTAAGCTATAAATTAAGGGATGCAAAATCTTGTGTTTTGCTTTAGTTTAGAAATATGAAATATTTAGGAATTGATTTTGGCTTGCATCATTTAGGTTTAGCCATAAATTTTGACAAATTAGCCGAACCCTTAACGCAAATTTCTTATCAAGATGGGGAGAAAGTGGTTGAGAAAATTGCCTCTATTTGTCGTTATGAGGGGATTGATCAGATTGTTTTAGGTATTTCTGAAGGCAAAATGGCGGATAGAACCAGGGGTTTTGGTAAAAGATTACATCAAACCACCGGTAAAATAGTTAACTACCAGGATGAGACGTTGACTTCTCAAGAAGCCAAAGAGAAATCATTAGAAGCAGGCGTTCCTAAAGAAAGACGGGGCAAAATTAACCATCAAACTGCTGCTGCCTTAATTTTGCAAGCCTTCCTTGATAATCAGTAGCCAGATTTGTTAGAATGAGTTATTAACAATTCTCTTTATTCTAGATTCTTGATTCTAAATTCTAGATTCTGATTTAAACTATGGTTATCAAAAGCATTATTGGACCGGTTCAAGCTTGGTTACTTGCCAGCGGTAAATGTGTGGGTTGCGGCATGCCTCTTTCCCGGGGAAAAATTATCAACCAAAAAAATGGGACTCAAAAAATCATCTGTAAATGCGGCCGCATCTTCATTAAAGAAAAAGACGGCAAGTATCGCCGGGCGTTGTTCGAAGAAGTCTAAATTTTTTTAAGATTCAGTTTCAGATTCAGCCAGAAAAGAAAGTAAGTCTTTGGCCTGGGCGGAAGTAAGATCATAGCCCATGGAAATGGCATTAGGATATTTTTCATCTGGCCAAAGAATAGTATCTTGACCGGTTTCTGATTGACTGGAGGGATTCAAGTTATATATAGCATAGGCTTTAGGTCCTTCATCAAAAGGGGTGAATATGGAAACAGCAACAATCTTATAGAGAGAATGATCAGGTCCTAAAACTGACCCAAATGTTCCATATCTAGTAAAAGGAGTTAAGTCTAGTTCAAATTTTTTGGGATTTTTAGTTGAAGGACTAATCGTTAATTTTGTGTCAGACGATAAGAGACAAGCCCATCTGCTTTTCCAATCAGGCAAATTTCTCAAATAAATTGTTTGGACGCTTGGCTTTCCTGGAAATTTAAACCTTTCAGATAAGCGGGGTCTCTTTTGGGCAATAAGAGTAAGGGTATCAAAGAGTAATTGTAGTTGTTCTGGGGATGCTAACTCTGGTTCAGGCGGCGCCGGTGACAATTCTGGTTCGCGCAAGACTAATTGCGCTTGGGGAATACCTACGTCAGCAAACTTCTCTTCTAGGTCAGCAACAGCTTCGTCAAACGCCGGATCAGCCTGGGGTATGCCAAACTCTAAACCAATAGGAAGGCCTGCTTGTCGACATAATTGCAGGTAGGCTCCCATTGAGGCTAATAACTCTGCTTCTTCCTCATCTGGCGGGCGAATTTCGCCAGCAATATCTTTTGCCATAATCGAATTATAGCCTATAATGCAACGCCCCTTGTTTTATCCTAGTATAATTGAATAATGAGCGAATTTGACCCAAGAGTTATTGATGCAAATAGATTATCCGAAAGGGATTTTGGGGAATTGGTGGCGAGAGGATTAATGGGCCCATTGACTCATGAAGTTCTTAATGACCCCCAGGGAAAAGATCCCCGTTTTGTCACAAAAGTATTATTTGATGCTGGAGTAATAACCGTTGACGATGTTCTTGGAAAATCTACAGCTAGACTTGACGCTGCCAGATCTTTATATGTTAGCGAGTGGATGAGTCACCAGGTGACATTAGTTCAAGAGCCAATGGAAGAGATGGATCCAGACAAAAGGGTTTTTGTTATGAGAATAAATGGGAATGTGCAAAGACAAAGAACTGAGGAGGAATTGGCTATGGAAAAAGTGGGGTTTAGGCTAGCAGACGTTGGAATGGTTAAATTATTAGCAGAAACAGATGCTTTAGTTAGTATGGTGGGAGAGGGTAGCACTCCAATGATAAGGCGACATAAGTTTCCTGCTGTTTTAGTTCCTGTTTATGGGTCAAAACCTGATATAGCAGCCAAAATAGAAAATGCAGCTTTAGGAGAAGTTGTAGAAATAGTCGATGTGGGAAGTGACCCAATTGATGGGAATCCAGCGGTTGTGCTTGAGATGCCAAGTGCATGTGTTCCTGGTGTATTGGCATTAATTAGCGGGGATGACAGAACTATAACTTTGGCTAATTCGATTAATCTTGCTTAAAGTATTTCCTTCTTTCAATCGAAACTTTTTTCTTGGCAGTAATTTAGTTACAATACTAATGTCATGGCTAAAAAATCTAAACTACCAGCATTGGCAATTTTAATAGTTATTTTAGCCTTGGTGGTTGGTTTACCGTTGGTCTTTCTTTCTTGGTGGTGGCAGGTCACTATCCCAATTGATCCGCAGGATACGGAAAAACAAATTATTGTGGTGCCCAAGGGCGCCGGGGTGAGCACCATTGCCCAGACACTCAAAGAAAAAGGCTTGATCCGGCAAGAGCTGGCTTTCAAGATTATGGTGACCAAAGAGGGTATGGCGAAAAACTTGCAGGCCGGAGATTTTTATCTTAATAAGTCGATGAACCTTTTTGAGATTGCCCAAACCTTAACTCATGGGACAGTGGATGTTTGGGTGACTGTTCCCGAGGGTCTGCGCCGGGAAGAAATGGTGGCGATTCTGACGAAATCATTTTCTAATCAGGGGGTCGATTTTGACGGCCCGGGGTTTTTAGCCGCTTCGAAAAACCTGGAAGGCTATTTATTTCCCGATACTTACCTGGTGCCCAAAATTGCGACAGCCGATCAAATTGTCAAAATTTTTAGGGATACTTTTGATACTAAAATGCCTGACCAAGAAAAGCTTGAAGCCAACAAGCTGGGTTTATCATTTTCTCAAGTCGTAATTTTGGCTTCTTTGGTCGAGCGGGAGGCAAAATACAATCAGGATCGGGCGATTGTGGCTGGAATTCTGGTAAAGCGCTTAAAAAAAGACTGGCCGCTTCAAATTGACGCGACAATTCAGTATGCCCTGGGGACAAAAAACTGCCAAGGTAAAACTGAGTGTAACTGGTGGCCTCAAGTGACCGATACGAAATTGGACTCTGTTTACAATACCTACTTAAAACAGGGTCTGCCGCCCACACCCATTTGTAATCCTTCTTTAACCTCAATTAAAGCAGTCTTGAAACCCCAAGACACCAAATACTGGTACTATGTTTCAGATTCAGGCGGCCATCTCCACTATGCCGAAACCCTGGAGGAACAAAAAACCAACATTACGGAATACGTTAAATGAGAGCCACTTTTTTTAGGGTGTTGACAAGATGGGGATTTGTGATATAAATAGGTAAGCTAGCCTATAGTTAAGGCGTATTTTATTACGTCCTTTTTCCTTTTATAATTTCTAGGGGTTTTCTTGATTAGCTTAACCTAACTTTTTTTAGATCTGAGAAAATTCGGGCCAAGGCCTGAATTTTTTGTGTTGAATGGCAAAGATTAATCAGTCTATCAATCAAGAGCGTGTTTTTTGGGGCAAAAAATACCTTCCCCTACCCGGGCTTGATTTACTAGCTATCCAGAAGGAGTCGTACGACTCCTTTTTAAATGGAGAAATAGCCAGACACTTAATTGAGATTTCGCCAATTGAAGACTTTACTGGTAAAAACTGGAGTTTGTCTTTTCTAAAACATCGATTTGATCCGGCTTCCATAAGTCCTTTAGAGGCCGTTCGTAAAGGTATCACCTATGATGCTCCCCTTAAGGTTCTGACCAGATTGACGAACAAGCGAACCGGCGAAGCGATTGAGCAGGAAGTCTTTTTTGGTGATATTCCGGTCATGACCCAGGTTGGCACTTTCATTATCAATGGGATTGAAAGAGCCGTTGTCAATCAACTAGTCAGAAGTGCGGGCGTTTTCTTTTCTGGTAAAATCGATCCCGGCAGCGGCCGGATGCTTTATGAAGCTGAATTGAGACCCCTTCGCGGTTCTTGGCTCGAATTTTCGGTAGCAAAAAATAACGTCATTACGGTGAAAATCGATCGACATCGGAAAGTTACCGTTACCACCCTTTTGCGGGCAGCTGGAGTAGCGGAAGACGAACAACTCTTAAGTCTCTTCAAAGATGTCGATAATGACAAAAATCATCATTTTATTGAATCTACAATTGAAAAGGATCCTGCCAAAAGTCAAGAAGAAGCCTTAATCGAAATTTATGAGCGGTTACGTCCGGGCGAACCGGCAATTCTGGAAAATGCCAGAGAGTTATTTACCGGTATGTTTTTTGACGCCAAGCGTTACAGTCTAGGTAAAGTAGGCAGGTACAAACTTAATAAACGCTTGAGCTTAGATGTCGAGAACATTCCTCAGAACCATATCTTAACCAATACTGATTTGATTGCGACCGCTAGATACTTGATTGGTTTACAAAATGGCCAAGGCAAAGTTGATGATATTGATCATTTGGCTAACCGTCGGGTCAGAAGAGTAGGAGAGTTGGTTTCTGATCTAGCTTTCCGAGTGGGCCTTTTGCGTTTAGAGCGTTCCATTCGCGAAAAGATGAGCTTGGCTAAAGCCGATACTTTAATTACTCCCAGTGGTTTAGTTAATCCCCGACCAATGGTGGCCACGATAGCGGAATTTTTCAGGAGAAACCGCCTTTCCACAATTTTGGATCAGACAAATCCTTTAGCCGAGATCGATAATTTACGACGTTTATCCGTCATGGGTCGGGGCGGTGTAACCAGAGAAAGGGCTTCCTTTTCCATGCGGGATATTAATCATTCTCAATATAGCCGTATTTGTCCGGTTCGTTCCCCAGAAGGTCCCAATATTGGCTTAGTCACTTATTTATCTTTATATGCCCGGATCAACGAATATGGTTTTTTGGAAGCACCATATCGCAAAGTCGAAAAAGTGAAAGTCGGTAGGAAAACTAGAATGAAGGTGCGAGATGAAGTAGTCTACCTGACGGCCGATGACGAAGAAGATCATTATATTACTCACGCCGAAGTTAATGTCGATAAAGAAGGTTTTATTGCTGAAGAATGGGTACCAGTTCGTTATCAAGGTGAATTTTTGGAAGCGCCAGTCGAGCAAGTAGAATATATTGATGTTGTTTCCAGACAAGTCGTAGGTACTTCGGCTTCTCTGATTCCTTTCTTAGCTCATGACGAGGCTAATCGGGCCCTAATGGGCACGCATATGCAGTGTCAGGCTGTTCCGTTGGTCAAGCCGGAAGCGCCCATCGTCGGAACCGGGATGGAAACGGTGGTGGCCGGAGCCATGGGCAGAGTGGTCAGAAGCGATGTTTCAGGAAAGGTAGTTTTTGTTGGCGGCGAAAAGGTGATTATTCAAACCTCGGGTAAAGAAGCTAAGCCGGTAGCCGCCAGGAGATCTCTATTCGAAGCTGTTTCGGTGCGAGGCAATCAAGTAACTTATCGGATTATGAAGTTTTATCGAAGTGCCCAAAGCACTTCTTATTCTCAGAAAGCTGTTGTTAATGTTGGCGACAAAGTTAAGGCGGGCGATATTATCATTGACGGTCCAGCGGCCGATCAAGGCGAGCTGGCTCTGGGCAGAAACCTAATTATTGCCTATACCGCTTATGAGGGTTTGGGTTATGAAGATGCTGTTGTCATTTCCGACCGCTTGGTTAAAGATGACGTTTTAACCTCGATACACATCAATGAGTACGAAGCCCAAATGATGGATACTAAGCTTGGTCAGGAAGAATTAACCCGCGATATTCCCAATGTGGGTGAAGCTGATTTGGCTAATTTAGGTGAGGATGGCATCGTGGTGGTCGGTTCGAGCGTTGGTCCCAATGATATTTTGGTCGGTAAGATTGCTCCTAAGGGAGAAACAGAACTAACTGCCGAAGAGAGATTATTGCGGGCTATTTTTGGTGAAAAAGCGCGTGAAGTCAGGGATACTTCTTTGCGCATGCCTCATGGTGATCAAGGTACGGTAATTGATGTCCAAATCCTGGATCGGGATGAGGGTGATGAGTTGGATCCAGGCGTGATTAAGGTCGTCAAAGTTAAAGTGGCCCAGATGCGTAAAGTGGTTGTAGGAGACAAACTGGCGGGACGTCATGGCAATAAAGGCGTCATCTCTAAAATTGTTCCGGTTAACGATATGCCTTACTTAGAGGATGGCACACCAGTAGACATTATTATTTCCCCTCTTTCGGTTTTGGCCAGAATGAATTTAGGTCAATTATTGGAAGCGCATTTAGGCTGGGCTGCCCAAAAGTTGGGTTACAAAGTGGCTTTGCCTGTTTTTGAAAAGATAGATGAAACAGTGATTGAAGAGCAACTCGAGAAGGCTGGCTTGCCGGTTAACGGTAAACTCCAACTTCATGATGGTCGGAGCGGCGATCCTTTGGCTGAAAAAAGCGTGGTCGGTATCGGTTACATTTTAAAGTTGGTGCACATGGTGGAAGATAAAACTCATGCTCGTTCAACCGGACCGTACTCTTTGGTTACCCAACAACCATTGGGGGGTAAGGCCCAAATGGGCGGACAACGTTTAGGAGAAATGGAAGTTTGGGCGCTGGAAGCCCATCGGGCGGCTCACACCCTGCAAGAAATGTTAACGATCAAATCCGATGATGTGGTCGGCCGAGCTAAGGCTTTTGAAGCCATTGTCAAAGGCACCGATATTCCTGAATCTAATGTCCCGGAATCATTTAAGGTTTTGGTTAAAGAATTAAACAGCCTATCCCTAGATGTCATTCCTGGCGATGCTATAGAAGAGGAAGAAAAAGTGGAAGAAGAAGATGTAGTCGAAGCCAAAGCCAAGAGTGTGGAGGGGGAGGGAGAAGCAGCTCCCGTCAGCGCTAGTTCGAGCGCCGCTCCGGCTGATGATGTTGTTAACCAAGCTAGCGACGACAAGAAGCAAGTCCAGGATGATACCAACCAGCCGAATCCAAAAACTGACAAGACCGATAAAAAAGAGGAATAATTTTTATGAAAAGTATTATCGATTTTAAATCCTTAACCATCAAATTAGCTTCTTCTGACGATATTAAAAATTGGTCCCACGGGGAAGTGACTAAGCCGGAAACGATTAATTACCGGACCTTAAAACCAGAAAAAGATGGTTTGTTCTGCGAGCGGATTTTTGGTCCAACTAAAGATTGGGAATGTTACTGTGGCAAATACAAGCGCATTCGTTACCGCGGGATTATTTGCGATAAATGCGGAGTGGAAGTGACCCAGTCTCGGGTTCGAAGAGAGCGCATGGGACATATCGCTTTAGCTACGCCGGTGGCCCATGTTTGGTTTTTCAAAGGCGCACCTTCAAAGATGTCTTTAGTTTTGGATATTTCGCCTCGGAATTTATCCGGAGTCATCTATTTTGCTCGTTATCTGGTCTTAAACATTGATGAGGCAAAGAGAAAAGAGACACTGAAGGCTCTTGACGAAAAGTTGATTCAAGTAAAACAAGAACTAGAGGATAAGGCTAAGAAGGATATGGCCGAAGCCAAGACTAAGTTAGTTGCCCAGATTAAAGAAATCAATGAAAAAGTTAAAGGCACCGAGCAGAGAGATCTAAAAAAACAAGCAGCTGAGGTCAAAAACAAGCAGGTAATTTTATCCGTTCAAGATAATTTGCAATCTGAGAAAGATACAGCCGAAGAAATTTATAAAACCGTCAGTGATTTAGTTAAGAAAATCAAGGTCAAAACGGTTTTAACCGAAGATGAATATTTAAGGCTTTTGGACTATGAAGCAGTCGACTTTCTGGAAGTCGGTATGGGAGCAGAGAGCGTTTTAGGGCTTTTGCAACAGATTGATTTGGAAAAAGAAGCCAATAAGCTTCGTCGTTTGTCCAGAGAAGCCAAAGGCCAAAAAAGAATTAAATCGGCCAAGAGGCTCCGAGTGATTGAAGCCCTTAAAAAGGCGGCTGTGGATCCGGCTTTCATGATTTCAAAGAACTTGCCGGTGATTCCGCCTGATTTGCGGCCCATGGTGCAACTTTCTGGCGGCCGTTTTGCCACTTCTGACTTGAATGATCTCTATCGTCGAGTGATTAACCGGAATAACCGCTTGAAACACTTAATAAACCTGGGCGCTCCGGAGATTATTTTAAGAAACGAGAAAAGAATGTTGCAGGAAGCAGTGGATACACTGATTGATGCTTCTCAGTCACACCAAACCCAAAGACGTCGAGGCACTAAAGAATTGCGTTCTTTATCAGAGATGTTGCGGGGCAAACAAGGCCGTTTCCGCCAAAACTTACTCGGTAAACGGGTCGATTATTCCGGTCGCTCGGTAATTGTGGTCGGTCCGGAATTACGCTTAAATCAATGCGGCTTACCCAAAGACATGGCTTTGGAGATGTTTAAGCCTTATGTCTTGCGTGAATTGATTGCCAAAGGGATTGCGCCCAATGTTAAAAGTGCCAAACATGTGATTGAGCGAAAACCGCCTGAAGTTTATGACATTTTGGAGGAAATTACTAAAGATCATCCGGTTCTTTTAAACCGGGCGCCAACCTTACACAAGCTCGGCATTCAAGCCTTTTATCCGGTTTTAATCGAAGGTAACGCTATCCGCTTACACCCCTGCGTTTGTGCCGGCTACAACGCTGACTTTGATGGTGATCAGATGGCGGTGCATGTCCCTTTAACCAAAAAAGCTCAAGAAGAAGCCAGGGACTTGATGATGCCGGAACATAATCTTTTGAAGCCGGCCGATGGTTCGCCGATCACTATCCCTAACAAAAACATGGCTTTAGGCTGTTACTTTATTACCTCATTCGATCCGGCCGCCGACGAAGAAAATTTAGCCTATTTTGCTGACAGTTCGGAAGCGATTTTAGCTTACCAGATGAAAAAAATTGGCATTCGCCAGCCAATTATGGTCAGAATCAAGGCAAAGTTGCTTAAAACTTCCGTCGGCCGGATTTTATTTAATGAAGTTTTACCCGAGGAACTGAGGTACAT
>Ga0154676_110_pt25 | contig 17161 bp, 20 predicted proteins | sample Rifle2008BG13ft_FD_116105 | JGI IMG/M metagenome (GOLD analysis project Ga0154676, IMG submission 116105) | Candidatus Beckwithbacteria bacterium RBG_13_42_9 | reverse complement strand
ATTATCTAAAAAATCAGGGATGGTTTTTAACGAACTTAAACTAGCCATTTTGTCTCTTTCGGATTAGAAGAAGAAAATCTTCAGGTTTACTGATTTCAATTACTTCATCCATTTCAAAGGTTATCCCAAAAGCACTTTCGACTTCTGAAACTAGTTGCATGTGGGCTAGGGAATCCCAATCCTCGAAATCAGTCCGGTCTTTACTAAAGTCAAAAGTATTTTTATCAACCCCCTTTAAAATTTTTATAAATATTTTTATTAATTTTGTTTTATTTTCATCATTCATTATTCAACCTCCCATTTCTTAGTTGTGACAGTAACTATAACTAAATAATGATCGCAAAGGCCAGGGCCTTATCCTTGCAATGGGACAAGCTAATTTTGATTTTTAATCTACTTAACTTTTTATTTAATAACCTTACGAAAGGAAGTCCCTTTTCGTTATTATAAACCTCAATTTGGTTGTAAGGCATCGACTGTTGGTTAAGACTTGTTAGGCTTTTAACCACTGCTTCCTTAGCGGCGAATCTCGCAGCTAAGTATGGGGCTGAGTTTTTCTTGCTATAGCAATATTCTAACTCAATTTTGGTAAATATTTTTTTTAAAAATAGCCGATCTTTGGAGCGATCTATTTTTTTAAATCTTTCGATATTTTCGATATCCACCCCAATGCCTATATCTAAGCACAAGCAGTTTTTTTCTTTGATTGTTTTAAATAATTTTTTTTGGTTCATATTAGGGATGAAAAAATTCCGTAAAAGATAAGCCTTCGCTTAGTAAATATTTAGCTTTGCTGTTGTTTTTACCACTTGTCCTTAATGCTTGCATCAACTCTTTTTGAGAATGAACTTTTTTTATTTCTTTTTGTGGCAGAGAAAAGGCGTAGTTTTTTTCTGGTAGATAGGAAATAACGCTTTTCCCCATTACAAAGGCGATAAACAAGGCCATACTGGTTGAGCTAATAACTATATCTGACCATAGACAATCTTTTTCCAGTGGACTGCTAGCCGGATTTGATATTTTCACAAATCTTCTGATCTTGTCATACTTTTTATCCTTTAATAACTGGGTATATTTGTTTATATTTTCGGCAGGATGAAATCTAATCATCAATATAAACTTCTGCTCCGATTCAGGCAATTTTATGATTTCTAATAAGATTCTTACTACTTTGTATTCGAGACTTTCTCCATTATAGAAGTTACGGTAGCCGTCAATGCTAGGTTTAGGCAAGGGTTCAGAAAGATATAAGATTTTTTTTAAATGAGATTTTTCTGTTAACTCCCCCCCCTTTTTAGTCGACTTTTTGATAATTTCCTGAAAATAAGGATTTTTAATATAGAGAAGTTTGCTTTTAGGAAAACCAAGTTTAAGAGTAGTTTTGTAAGCCCACTTATCGCCCACAAAAACGAAATCAGGTAAATTTTCTTTCCATTTACCGGGATAACCGAATCTTTCTCGATAATGACACCAGTGATCTAAAAAAGAAGCAGTTTTAATATGATTTTTTTTACCGGCCCTTATAAAGAGCATTTTTGAATCAGAACCCCCACCGGTGCCGGTCAAAATTAAATCTAAATTTAATGAACTGATAACTTTATTCAGCTGATTGGTCTCCATTTTTAGAGGAGTGGTTTTAAAGATCGTTTTTTCTTTGATAAATATTTTTTTGGCCGGGCCGGAGGTATAAGTAAACCAATGAAAATCATGGGCATACTTTTTTATTAGACAGGAAAAAATATTGGCTTCACCGGCATCGTGGGCCACGACTAAAATGTTTTTCATTATGGAGCTTCTTTCTTTCCTGGTTTGATGGTGTGTCGTAATCGATAAACCTTTTCAAAAGCCGCTACGACGTCATCAAGGTCTTTTTTAGTCATTGCGGGACTTATTAATTCATGGATGATGAGTGAATTTTCATACATTTTTTCCGTGATTGGACAAAGACCCTTTTTATAACTAACCTTTTTTCCATAGTAACGACAAGACCAAGGACAACCGCGGCGGCCAAAAGCAATTTTTTTCTGGTAAAGAGGAAACAGATAGAGTGGTTTTGTATAGCCACCGCTAACTTTCACTCCTTCTGACTCTCTGAGTTGGGTAAGTGGCAGTTCGGCTTTGACAGCTTGGATAAAATCATCTCGTTTGACTTGGGCAACTTTTTCGTTGAACTTTAATGCATGAACATAATAAGCATGGGTGGAACTCGGGCGAACTTTGGCAGGTTCAAGGCAGGGGATTTTGCTTAATTGTTTGGTTAAGTAAGAAACATTTCGCGCTCTTTTTTTAACTAAAGATGCTAGTTTCTTAAGTTGTTCTCTGCCCAGAGCTGCCTCAAGCTCGGTCATTCTAAAATTAAAGCCGATCATATTGGTGAGATCCTTAACCCCTTTTGCTTCCACGACTGACTCGGCGTGATTGCGGATCAGTTGGACCTTCTCGGCTAGCTGATCGTTATTAGTGACGACTATTCCTCCTTCGCCGGTATGGATATGTTTGTGGTAATTCAGAGAATAAATACCAATATCGCCTAAAGTGCCAGCATACTTATTTTTGTATTTAGCCCCTGGAGCTTGGGCGCAGTCTTCAATAACATAGAGATGATGTTTTTTCGCTACTTTGTTAATTTTTTCAACGTCATAGGGTTGGCCAAAAAGATCAACAACGACAATGGCTTTGGTTCTTTTGGTAATTCTGGCTTCAACTGACTGAGGATTCAGGCAAAAGTAATTTTCCTCAATATCCGCAAAAACCGGAATGGCACCAAAAATAAGGACACAGGTAGCGCTGGCCGACATGGTGTATGGAGAAACAATGACTTCATCGCCCGGGCCAAGACCGCAGGCCCCAATGGCACAATATAAACCGGAAGTGGCCGAATTAACGGCCATAGCATGCTCGACTTTAAAGTATTTAGCCCATTCTGCTTCAAAGGCCCTCACTTCTCGCCCGCCATAAAAATGATCATGCCAAGCACCCAAGAAGTTAGAAAGAATACCAGACCTAATTACTCTTATGACTGCTTTTTCTTCTGCTTTGCCAGCAGTAACATAGGCCGGAAACTTTTTGGCCCTAACTTTTTTTCCACCGTTAATGGCTAACTTTTCCATATGATCTTTCTTTTTTAGATTCTTTGATGATATCAGAACAGGTTTTTAAAGTTTCGTAACCCTGTCTAAGGGTACATTTTAGCTTTTCGCCTTTTGTCAGAAACTGATAAATATTTTCGGCGGTAAAATAAAGCGACTGAAACAGTGAAGTTTTTATTCTTTTTGGATTTGACAAATACTGATAGCCTTTGTATATTTTGCTTTTTTCGACTGCATACTCTTCAATCGTTTGCCCCAAATCTTTTATGATGATTCTTTTTCTGGCAAAGACAAGATCAAGTTCAAAGATGCTAAACAGCCGACAATTAATTGCTTGCAGAAAGAATGGCCGATTTTCCTTTAGCTTAAGAACGGCTGAAACAGAAGGATCATCTTTATTAAAATCAAAAAACGTTTGAATAATTTGCTGGCTTTGGACTTTGCCGATTAACCATCCAAGCAGATCGATTAGATGAGAACCATTATGAATGATACCTTTTCCATAGTAGCCACTACCGGTGATAAACGTTCCATATTTGTCTTTAAGAATACTTTCTTTGATTTTGGCAAATTCGGGAACAAACCGACGCGTATAATTTACGACCCCCGGAATTTTTTTCTTTTGGTAAATCCTTAGTATTTCCTTGGCTTCGGTTGTGTTTTTAACGAAAGGTTTTTCGGCCAAAACTAACTTGACCGGGAAGCGAGAAATTTTTTCCAGGATTTCATAATGATGTTCGTCTGGAGTGGCAACTACCGCCACGTCAACCCCTTTTTGATTAAAAGCTTCTGTGGTCGTTGAAAAAGCGCTGGCTTTCCAAATCGCGGCCGCCCTTTCTGCTTTTTTCTGATTTGTGTCGACAAACCCCAAAAGATTAAAGCCTTTGTGTTTGGTAAAGGCATGAGCATGGGTCAGAATATTCTTAGAATGGGGGTCGTCATAAAAAGCGCCAATATTACCGGCCCCAATAATCAGGACATTAAGTTGATTTTTCATTTGGGAAATTCATAAACTTAGAGTTTATGCAACAGTTTATATTTTGCTTCGGCCAGACTCCAATCTTCAAAATTATCAATATCTTGAACTTCTGATTCCGCGATCTCAACAGCGACACTATTTTTACAAAATAATTTTTTCTGCTTTAGAAAGTTTGCGATCTTAAACCAGTAAAATTGACCCACGTCATGATAACGAGGTTCACATTCACGCGGACTTAAGCGGTAGTTTTTTGGCCAGACTAGGCTGATTTGATGACGGCTGTTAATTTTCAGGGCTCTTTGAATCGGGTAGCTAAAGCGCGTCACCGGGAAAACAGAATCAGCTCCGGTTTTTTGGAGAAGGTAATAACCCTCAGCAATCCTTTTAGGAGTAACAAAGACCGCGGTCGGGTAAAGACAGCAGCTACAGTCAAAATTTCTACCCATTTTTTTATATTCTAAAAGAACTTCTTCCAGGACTTCGGCTGTACCTGCTTGATCAGTCGCAGTAGCCGCCGATCTTAAAAAGGGCACTTTGGCGCCGAGCGATTTAGCTAGCCTAGCTATGGATTTATCGTCAGTGGAGACCATAACTTCATCAAAGCGCTTTGACTCTAAGGCGGCCTTGATTGGATAAGCAATTATCGGTTTGCCTAAGAAGGGCTTGATATTTTTACGGGGAATTCTTTTACTGCCTCCGCGGGCCGGGATGATGGCTAATTTAAGTGTTTTGACCATTTTAATTTATCAGCTTCCAACTTAAAGGTGTTCCCCTTTTAATATTATGTCTGGCCTTTTTACCTAAAACATCTTGCCAATATCGTGGTGCCAGCCCGAAACCTGGCCTGATGGTTTTAATATTCTCTTCAGAAAGCGCTTCACCTTTCTTAATATCTTTAGTCGTAAATATTGAAGGGGCAAACTCGCGGCTCTTCTTCATTTTTGCCGTCAAGTTATAAGTGACTTTGCCAAGTGCCTTTTCAACTTCCCGAACAGAATTAACCATATTTTTAAATTCAGTTGGGGAAAGGGAAAATTCAGCATCGGGTCCGCCCAGCTTTTTATCTAAGATAAAGTGTTTTTCAATAATTTTAGCTCCCAGGGAAATAGCGGCAGTAGGGATAGAAGTAGTTAAGGTATGATCAGATAAACCAATAACACATTTAAACTTATTTTTTAGATCAGGGATGGTTTTCAGATTAACTTCGTTAAAGGGAGTTGGATAAGCTGAAGTGCATTTTAAGAGAGCAATTTGTTTATTCTTAGCTTTTCGGCAAGTCTTAACAGCTATGCTAATATCAGTCAAGTTAGCGATGCCGGTGGAAATAATAATCGGTTTTCCTTTACTGGCGGTATATTTAACAAGAGGAGTATCAACGATTTCAAAAGAACCAATTTTATAGGCAGGAACTTTCATTCGGTCCAGAAAATCAACGGCAGTTTCGTCAACCGGGGTAGAAAAAAAGATCAAACCTAAGTTTTCGGCAATTTTTTTTAGTTTTGGTTGCCACTCCCAAGGCATATAAGCCTCTTGATAAAGTTTATGGAGAGTGGTGCCGTCCCAAATGGTGCCTTGTTTGATTTGAAAGTACTTATGATCACCGTTGAAAGTAATAGTTTCAGGAGTAAAGGTTTGGACCTTAACGGCATCAGCTCCGGCTTTCTTCATCGCCTTAATTGTTTTTACAGCGATACTAAAATCCTGACGATGATTGCAGGAAAGCTCAGCAACAATAAAAACAGGAGACTTATCATTAATAATATATTTATCAATTTTCATCATCGCAACCCTCTTTTTTATTTAAGTTTACTCTCAGAAGAAAACCTCAGCCAGTCCTCCTTTTTCAATCTCATAATCAAGTAATCAATATTATCAAAGGACTCTTCGCCCACTGTTAGGAATCCTAGTTTTTGGTGAAGGTGTATATTTATTCGGTTTCTTTTTTGTATTCGTGCCCAGAGAGAATCTAATCCCAGATAGTCGTAAGCAATGTCTATGAGAGCCAAAGTAACCTTTTTCGCCAACCCTTTTCCTCTAAATCTTTTTTCTCCTATTAATTGTCCTAACTCTGGGAAGGTATGAACATTTTTAATACTAAAAGAACCAATTGGTAAATCTTCTTTTTGGTAGGTTAAGATAAAGTCAATTCGATCTTTACTAAAATAGTTTTTCAAGAAATTTTCCTGTTTTTTGATGGTAAGCTTCTCTTGGGAAAAGAAAAACCTATTTATAGAGCTATCATTTCTCCACTTGATAATAAAAGGAGTATGACTTGAATTAATTAATTCAAGTCTATAACCCAAAGGAGCTTTTATTAAGGCTTCTATTGCTTTGAGTTTTTGTTGCCATTTCTGACGTTTCATAAATAACTTTTTAGTAGTTTTATATCTTCTATAAAGCCGTTTAAATTATGTGGCGAATCTTTCTTTGTTTCAATAGTAATCATCGCGTCGGAAGGTAAAAGAGCGATAATATCCTCGAGAGGGAAGCTTCCTTTACCAAAATGGTCATGGCGGTCGTGCACTCCGCTATAATTCCCATCGACTAGGTGATAGATATTCGGTTTCAACTGAATCAACTGCTTTAAATAATTGAGGGGGTTAACTTTCTGTGCATTAGCTGCATAAATAGCATGACCAATATCTAAACAAAAACCAACAGGACAATTATTAAAAATCCAATTTAGTTCTTCAATCGTTGCGCCATTGCACATCAAATTGTTTTTTATTGAATAGTAAGGCAAATTTTCTATTAAAATACGCGAATCATTTATAAATTGAAGTTGCCTAGTAGTTTCTTTAATATCTCCATCAATGCCCGGATGAACAATGATCTTATCGGCTTTTAGCTTATCAGCAAACTGCTGGGCTTCCTTGATCAATTTTAAATTTTTTCTCTTACATTCTTTTTTGGCAAGATTTAAACCTCCCCCAAGAAAATGCGGTGCATGAATAACAAAGGGAATTTCTAGCTTAGACCAAATATTGATATATCTTAGATAAGAATTTGGGACAGCATATAGCTCAATATAATCGCACACGCCTTTTTTAAAGAGTCTTAGAGCTTCAGCTTTATAATATTCATTCGTAGACCAAAGTTTTAAACCCAACCTAAACATGGGAAAATCCTAAAATAATTTTAATAATATACTGGATATTTTCTCCACTCATTGAAGGAAATAAGGGAATACTAACCTCTCTCTTATAAAAATCTTCTGCCCGGGGACAAATTCCCCTTTTGTAGCCCAATTTTTGGTAATAAGGATGCCAGTAGACCGGAAGATAATGGACTTGGCAGAAAATATTCTGGTTTCTCAGATAATTAAACAGTTTTAGCCGGATTTTTTCGTTTTCTGCTTGAATAGGATAGAGATGGTAAGAGTTAAATTGGTCTTTAGCTTCCAGAATGATTTTGATATTTTTACTATTCCGGAAAGCTAGATCATATAATTTGGCAATTTTCCTTCTTTTCTTTATAAACCTTTCAATTTTTTTTAATTGGCTGAGGCCAAGCGCGCATTGTAAATCAGTAATTCGATAGTTAAATCCTAAGTTCCGCATTTCATAGTACCAAGGTTGAGAAATGGAAATTTCCTTAGCAATGCCATGATTTCTGAGTAACAACAATTTTTCATACAGCTTTCTAGAATTAGTGGTAATCATGCCTCCCTCTCCGGTAGTGATATGTTTTACCGGATGGAAACTGAAAACCGTCATATCAGAATACTTACAATCGCCGATCTTTGATTTTTTGTACCTGGCTCCGAGAGCATGGCAGGCATCCTCAATGACAATTAAATGGTGTTTCTGAGCCAGTTTTTTTATTTTGGCTAAATGGCAGGGTAGTCCGGCATAATGAACCGGAATAATGATTTTAGTTTTTTTTGTTATCCTTTCTTCGATTAAGTTTTCATCAATCAGACCCTGGTGATTGATGTCTGCAAAAATCGGTTTAGCGCCACAATATAAAGCACAGTTAGCCGAAGCGGCAAAGGTCAAAGGAGAAGTAATCAGTTCTTGGTTTTTACTAAGGCCGGCGGCTAAGCAAGCCAAATGAAGAGCAGCGGTGCCATTGGCCACAGCTACCGCATATTTACTGCCTACATACCGGCAAAAATTATTTTCAAATTTTTTTATTATTGGTCCGGTTGTTAAAAAATCAGATTGCAAAGCTTTTAAGACGGCTTTGAGATCATTTTTATCAATCGTTTGCCTGCTGTAAGGGATCATTATTTATACCTATCATTAAACCATTTTCTCTCGGCTTCTGGCAGGAGATGTCAAATTATTTTATTCTTTTGAAGAATCTTTTTCAGGGCAACCTTAGAAATAATATAATCTTTCGAGCTGTAAACTCTCATCGATGGTTGATTGACTCTGGTTCTTTTTCGAGGGAGCAAGGGGACTTTATCGGATGAGTAGCCGATACAGGGATTAATGACGTAAAAATTCCGGAATTTTATGGTCCGAGCCATCTCTGCGATATTGATCATTAGCTCATGAAATTTTTCTCCCGGCCGGATGCCAATAATTTTAATCTTGTTTTTGGTACCAAAATATTTAAGCAGGACTTCGATCAAATCTAGAATTTTAAATGAGGGCAATTGTGGGATAAAGATTTCCCCACCTTTGCCATAATGTAAAGCATAGCTAATCAATTCGACAGCTTGTCTAGAGGTGATAATGAAGCGGGTCATCTCCGGATCAGTCAGGGGAATAGTTTTCCCTTGCTTGATAACAGACCTGAAGAAGGGGATAACTGAACCGGTGCTTTCCAGGACATTGCCATAACGGACAGTGGTAAAGATAGTGTTCAAATCACCTTTACTATAATTACTTTCGGTAATGATTCTCTCGCTGACAAATTTACAGGCCCCATAAGTATTGACCGGAGAGCAAGCCTTATCCGTAGAAATAAAGACAACCTTTTTTACTTTATTTTTGAGGCAGGCATTAACCAGATTAAGGGTACCCATAATATTGGTTTTGATTGATTCGTCAACATTATATTCTAAAATATCAAGCCTTTTTAAAGCAGCGGCGTGAATAACATAATCAACGTTTCTGGTGGCTTTAACTAATCTGGGATAATCTCTGACATCCCCAATGAAATTTCGAATTTTTCGATTTCGATTAAAATATTCTTGAGCACGATAGTGTTTGACCTCATCACGACTAAAAAGACGAATGCTTTGCGGATTCTGTTTCAAAATTGCCTTGGCTAAAGCAAGGCCCAAAAAGCCAGTACCTCCGGTAATCAGGATGGTTTTGTGGCGGTAGATATTTTTCATGGAATTAATTATTTTTTAGATACCAATTAATTGTTTTTCGCAGCCCAATTTTAAAATTCATTTTTGCTTTAAAACCAAATTCCCTTTTTGCTTTTGACGTATCTAATTGTCTTCTGGGCTGACCGTCCGGCTTAGATCGATCGAAAATAATTTTGCCTTTATAACCAATACGTTTTTCAATTAATCCGGCTAATTCCAGAATCGATATTTCAAAACCGCTGCCTAAATTAATCGGGTCAGGGCCATTATACTTCTCTGCGGCTTGAATGATACCACGAGCTGCGTCCTCTACGTAGAGAAATTCACGGGTTGGTTTACCCGTACCCCAGATAGTAATCTTCTTTTTGTTAAGTTTTTTGGCCTCAAAAAATCTTTTGATTAAAGCCGGGATAACATGGGAAAATTCCGGGTCGAACTTATCACCAGGGCCATAAAGATTGACCGGTAAAAGATAGATAGCGTTAAAACCATATTGTTGGCGGTAAGCCTGGCCTTGAACTAAAAGCATTTTCTTAGCCAAACCGTAAGGAGCATTGGTTTCTTCAGGATAGCCGTTCCACAAATTTTCTTCCTTAAAGGGAATCGGAGTGTATTTAGGATAAGCGCAGATCGTGCCGATAGACACAAATTTTTTCACTTTGGCTTTTCTGGCTTCTTCCATGAGTTGGGTTCCCATAATCAGATTGTCGTAAAACATTTTTCCGGGGATACGTTGGTTAAAACCAATCCCACCAACGATACCGGCGAGATGGATTACCAAGTCAATATTGTTGACTGACTTACGGCAATGTCCGAGCCGTCTCAAATCGATTTCTTTAGCAGTAGGAACATAGAGTCTTTGGGGTCGATAGATCTTGAGTAATTTTACTAAATGGGTACCCAAGAAACCATGACCTCCAGTAACTAGCACGCGTTTATTTTTCCAAAAATATTTACTCATTTTTACCTCGCTGAAACTTAATGTATCTTTTCAATACCTCATTGGTTTTCCCACTTTCAACTACTTTTCCGTGCTCCATCCAAATTACTCGGGTACAGATAGCTCTAATATTTTCCAATAAGTGTGAGACAAAGACGACGGTATGATTAGGATTGCGGCAATAGTTTTTCATAAATTTCATACATTTTTCCTGAAAAGCCAGGTCGCCGACGGAGAGAATTTCATCAATTAATAAAATATCTGGTTCAACATGAATAGCGATGGAAAAGCCTAAACGAGCCAACATACCTGAGGAATAATGTTTTATCGGCATGTCCATGAAGCCTTTTAGGCCAGAGAATTTGACGACGTGGGGATAAATTAGATCGAGTCTTTCTTTTGATAAGCCTAAAATAGACCCGTAAAGATAAACATTTTCATTTCCGGTTAGTTCCGGGTGAAAACCAGTGTTAAGTTCTAGAAGCCCGGTAGCTGTTCCATTAATAGTGACCGAGCCTTCGTTAGGAAAAGTAATTTTCAAAGCCATTTTTAGAATAGTTGATTTTCCGGCGCCGTTTGAACCAACAATGCCGACGACCTCTCCCTTTTGAACGGCAAAGGAAATTTGGTTAAGGGCTTTGAATTGCGGTCTTTGGAAGCTTTTTCCGGTAAAAATAGCGCCAGCCCACTCCCTTAGGGTTGGCTGGTAATGACCACCTTTAAAGTACTTTTTAGTAACTTTATTAAAAGATAGAGCGATTTTTTTCATACCACATCAGCTAAATATCTTTCGATGCGTTTAAAAAAGACGTAGGAAGTCCAAAGGAGAATAATCGAGAAACCAAAAGAAATACCTAAATAAATTAAGTTAGGGATTTCGTGATAGAGGAGAACTGAACGGTAGCCTTCGATAATACCGGTAATCGGGTTAAAGTAAAATAAAATCTGGAATTGGCGTTGCAGGTTTTTTACAGAATAAATAATCGGCGAACCATACATCAAAATCTGAACCAAAAAGGGAATGGCAAAGAGAAGATCTCGGAAAACCACCGTAGCTGCAGCGGAGAAAAGGGCCAAAGAGATAGCCATAAGAATTTGGATTAAGAAAATAATCGGGATTAAAACAAGATGCCAAGTAAAAGAGATGTGATAAAAGATTAACAGTAGAAACATTAGTATGGAAGAAATACCAAAATCTACCAGAGAGGAAATAACTGTAGCCAGAGGGATGACTTCCCTAGGAAAATAGACCTTACTAATAATAGTACTGTTGCCAATTAGATTGGCCGAACCGGCAGTAATTGACCGAGAGATAAAAGTCCAGGCGGCTAAAGCGATAAAAGAAAAAACAGGATAAGGAATTCCCGAAGTAGAGACTTTTAGGAAATTTCCGAAGATGATAGTAAAAATGCCGGTCAAAAACAAAGGCTGGATGATTGCCCAACCTATGCCAAGACTGGTTTGGCGGTAACGGGCTTTAACGTCTCGGATAACAAAGGTGGTGATTAGATAACGGTATTGGTAAAGTTCCTTAAGCTCTTTAAGCATATAACAGCTGATGCTAGCGCAGAGGTCGGTTTTTTGCAACTTCTTGACAATACCAGGTCACAAACTTTCTCATTCCAGATTCAAAATTTGTAGTTGGCTTCCAACCAAGGAGTATCCGAGCTTTCTTAATATCAGCATAGGTTAGAAGAACATCTCCACAAGGAATTGTTTTCTGAATAATCTGAGCTTTTTTACCAATTAGTTTTTCAAGAGTTTTTATAAATTCATTTAAAGAGATTGGTTGATTACTACCTAAATTGATAATTTCATAATTAAAAGGTTTTTGCAGAGTCTTGATAATGCCATCAACGATATCATCAATGTAGGTGTAATCCCGCTTAGTCGTTCCGTCACCGAACCGTTCAATCGACTTGCCTTTAACTATAGCTTCGGTGAACAAGTACGGAGCCATGTCCGGTCGGCCTTTAGGCCCGTAAACCGTAAAAAAACGCAAACAAGTTATTTTAAGGCCATGCAAGTGAGCATAGGTATGGCAAAAAAGCTCAGCCGCTTTTTTACTGGCCGCATAAGGTGAAATCGGTTCGTTGCAAGAGTCAGCTTCAGAAAATGGGATTTTCTTTTGATTCCCATACACAGATGAAGTAGACCCAAAAATAAACTGGGGAGTTTTATTAATTCTGGCTAGTTCCAATAAATTAAGCGTTCCGCCCACGTTGACTTTTTTATATAAAAGTGGTTGATTTATCGAAGCTCTAACCCCAGCTCGGGCAGCCAGATGGATGATTTTATCCAACTTATGCTTTTGGAAGATGGTTTTTAAAGCTTGGTAGTCAGTTATATCGATTTTATAAAAAATAAAATTTGTCTGTTTAAGAAATGGGGCAATGTTTTTTTGTTTTTGTTGGGGATCATAATAATCATTTAAGTCATCAACACAAATAATTAAATAGTCTTTATCTTGAATGAGCTTTTCTATCAATGAGGAACCGATAAAGCCAGCGCCGCCGGTAACCAAAATAGGTTTAGTCATATCAATATTAATAGCATAAAGAATGATAACATACAGTTACATAATTAGGAAATCAGGCAAAAAATAATCTTTTAGGCTATCATTTAAATCTTTTTTAAAAAGGCTCAAATTCTTTAACCTTTTTACCAAGTAGGCCAGAGACTATTCGTTGACTTGCTAAACCATCACCAAAAATATTAACCTTTCTTGCAATACTTTGATATGTTTTTTGGTCATTCAATAATCTGAGGGCAGTCTTAACTATTCTTGATTGATTTGTACCGGTGAGAAGTCCAATTCTAGCTTCCACAATTTCAGGTCTTTCAGTCACATCTCTTAAGATTAAGACAGGTTTGCCTAAAGCCGTTGCCTCTTCTTGGATGCCCCCAGAATCAGTCATTAGTAGATAGGCAGAATCCATTAAGTAGATGAAAGAGGGATAATCTAAGGGTTGGACTAAATAGATCGCGGATTTTTGTAAAAATTGAGTCAATGGGATGCGGACATTAGGATTGGGGTGAACCGGTAAAATGATTTGTGAGTCATGATTTTTTCTAGTGATAGTAATAAAAGCCTTAGCTACATTTTCTAATTTTTTACCAAAATTTTCCCGACGATGAATTGTTGCCAAAATAAGCCTCCTTTTTTTATTAAGAAAGGGAAACTTCTTTTGAATTTTTTTTACTAGTAATTTCTTTTGCTTAATTTTTTGGCAAACATTAAGAATATTATCAATTGCAGTATTTCCAGTCACTAGAATATTTTTTTCAGGAATATTTTCGGCCAGGAGATTTTTTTTAGCTTGGAGAGTGGGGGCAAAATGGAGGTCTGTCATATGGGAAACTAGGCGTCGGTTAGTTTCTTCTGGGAATGGCGAGAATTTATCATATGATCTCAACCCGGCTTCAATGTGGGCCAATTTTATTTTTTTAAAGAAGGCAGCCAAGCTGGCGGCTAAAACCGTAACGGTATCACCCTGAACCAAAATCCAGTCGGGCTTAACATCTTGAATCACTCGTTCCAAACGAGTCAAAGAAGCGGCAATGATGTCTTCTGGTCTTTGGTTATAACGCATGAGATTGAGGTCGTAAGCAGGTACGATCTTAAAGAAGCTCAACATTTCATCGAGTAGATCTCGGTGTTGACCAGTGGTGCAAATAAATGATTCTACTTGAGGCGTTGAGCTTAATTTGTCCAATACTGGTGAGAGTTTGATTGCTTCAGGACGGGTACCAAAAATAGTTAAAATTTTCATAGGCTTTTACGCTTTTTTCCTATGATTAAATAATTTAAATACCATTGAGTTATCAATTTCTTAAAAAAGTTTAACTCCAGCGATTTTATTAAATAACAAGTAACAGTCTAACTGGCAAAAATAAAATCAAGAACTGATCGTTGCAATGGAAACTCCATGGGTTTAAACGAATAAAAAGGGAGCTAGGGTTAGTTGTTTTCTTTGCCATAATAGATAATAGATTAAAGCTTGAATAGCAAAGGCCGTGACCCAAACATTGACATGATTTAATCTTTTTTTCTGATTGCCATCAAAATTAAACCCCCCATAAGCTTTGATATTTTTGTGTCCGCTTTGAAAACTTAATAATCGTTTAGCGGTTCGTTCTAATTTAGGATCAAAGTTGGCCTCATCAAAAAATCCTAGGTATCGAGCTAAAATACCTAGACGTAGATTTTGAGCTAAAATGTCTATTCTTTCTCTATAAATAAATTTGCCTTGATGCCATTTTCTGGGAAAAGCACCATTTCGTTTCTGATGACTAAAATTCCAAAAGATACCCTTTTTGGCTATCCCTAGCATTTTTTGATCGTTTAGATAAAACCCGCAGATCAAAAATGCTTCTAAGCTGTAGCTGTGCGGGTGAAAATGAGTACCTTTATAGACAGGATAAGAATAGAAGTTACCCGCTTCTCTTTGGAAGCAGGCTGAATAATTTAACAATCTTAAAGCGGCTCTTTTAAATAAAGCTTTTTGAGTGACATCAAATAGATTCAATAGACCTATCGCCATTTTAGCGATAAAACTTCCAGAAGTAGTTGACCAACTAATTCTTTCCTCATCCTCATAGAAACGATTTTTAAGAATATCATAGGCATAATAAAAAGAACCATTATTCTTTTGTAAATTATTTATCAACCAAGTCGCAACATCCTTGGCCGCTTCTAAATATTTTTCATCCTTACTAATCTGATAAAGATTAGTCAAACTATTAATAATAATGCCATTATCAAAAGCATACGCATAATTAGCCTTATGATTAAAAATTGTTTGGTGAACAGAGAAAAGACATTGAATTACTGAATGATAAGATTGATTCCTTAAAATCCAGTCGCCGGCCAAGATAGCTCGTTCCAAGTATTTTTTTTCTTTAGTCTGGTCATAGAGGAAAAGATGCAAATTAACTAAATAACCAGTAATTTCCGCATAGATAAAAGGATAATAATCATTTTTTTCATCATACCAGGCATTAAACCCTCCAAGATGTTCATCTTTGGGGTCAAAATTTTGAATTCCTGAATTTAACAACCAATTAATGGCTAGCTGACGAGACTTTTCAATGTTGGTTAAAAGGCAATTCATCTTATAGCCAGTTTTTTTTGGCCCAAGTAATATTTCTTTTTAAACCTTCCTCTATATCAATTTCTGCCTGCCAACCAAAAATTTTTTGGGCCAGAGTTGCATCACAGCAAAGCTTATTTACTTCAGCCATGCGTGTTTTTAGATGAATGATTTTAGACTTACTTTGGCTTAGCTTGACAATAAGCTGAGCGATTTTATTGATAGAAGTATCTTTACCAGTACCAAAATTGATGGCTAAACCCTCGATTTTAGAAGTTTGCCCCATCAATAAGAATCCCTTAATAGTATCATCAATATAAGTGAAATCCCGAGATTGTTGTCCATTTCCATAAATAGTGATTGGTTGATTATGGAGGGCAAGGCGGATAAATCTAGGAATAACATCATAGGTATGGCGCGGTCCATAGGTGTTAAAGGGGCGCATAATGGTCACCGGCAAATTGTAAGTTTGCCAATAAGAATAGGCAAGGCGATCGACGGCGACTTTGCTGGCAGCATAAGGTGAAGTTGGGTTTAAGGGATGAGATTCAGAAATTTTGGGAGTTAAAGCCGTTCCGTAAATTTCGCTGGAAGAAGTACAAACAATTCGCTTGACAGTTTTGGCGATCATGGCCGCCTGGAAAACATTCAACGTACTCATAATGTTGGTTTGGATGACTTCATAGGGATGGTCAAAAGAGAAGGGAACGTAAGCATGGGCTGCCAGGTGAAAGATAATTTCCGGCCGATCAGCTTTAATTAAAGAGAGGGCGTCAGCAGCGGCTAAATCACCAGAATATATTTGCCTAAGATTATTTTTGGTTTTTGTAGGCAGCTTTCTTAAAACGTAAGTTTCCAGTCCATTAGTAAAGTTGCTGCGGACATAGATGGAAACTTTGGCCCCAAATGATAAGAGTTTTTCAGTTAAAAATGAGCCGACAAAGCCGTCGGCACCGGTGACAAGAATTTTTTTATTTTTGTAAAAATTATTTTTCATGGTGCTATTACCAAAGGAAAAAGCCTTTTACGATAATCGATAGCGCTCTCAGGGCAAATTTTACTCTACCTAAGGGGATCTGGTAAAGGTGAGATTTGCCGTGCTTGCGGCTAAAACGTTTGGTAGAAACTTCCACAATTTTTAATTTTTTCCGGACCGCTTTGATAATAAGCTCGGTTTCGATTTCGTAACGGGACGATTCCAGGCGCCATTTTTTCAGATACTTGGATAGGATCGCTTTAAACTCCGCTTGAGTATCAGTGATCTTGACACCAAAGAGAAGATTAAATATAAGGGTAATAATTTTATTGCCCACTAAATTGAGTGGTTCAACTGAAGCTTTACTATTTTTTGCCACGAACCTTGAGCCAATCACAAAGTCGGCCCCCCTATCAATTGCCTTTAATAATTTGGGAATATCCTGTGGATCATCTTGGCCATCTCCTCCTAAGAATAAAATAACATCGCCGTGAGCCTCTTTGATGCCGGTTTTCATAGCCATGCCTTTTCCCTGATTGACCTTATGGCTAATTAAATGGGCGAGCTTGGGATTAACTTCTTGAGGGGTGGTGTCAGAGGAACCATCATCAACAATAATTAATTCGGCTTTTGAACCGATAACTTTTCTAGTTTTTTTAACTAAAGGACCGATATTCCTGGCTTCATTATAGACAGGAATGACAACACTAAGTTTCATAATGAGTCGTTTTTTTTATAAAGGCATCAATTATATCTGCTAAATATTTTCGAGCGGGAAAGTCAAGATTTTGATGGCAGCCACAGAAGAAGCCATT
>Ga0154676_103_pt2 | contig 18248 bp, 21 predicted proteins | sample Rifle2008BG13ft_FD_116105 | JGI IMG/M metagenome (GOLD analysis project Ga0154676, IMG submission 116105) | Candidatus Beckwithbacteria bacterium RBG_13_42_9 | reverse complement strand
AAGGCAAGACCAATTGTATTATAATGATCTTTCGTTCGCTGAATTTGCTGATATGGGGTAAGAATCATAATAAACTTAATATACTGTGTGATACACGCTATGCCGCCGATCGGCTGAGCTAATAAACAAATAAAGTATATTAAGTAGTTTATTCATTGTGTATTAGTGGTGATTGTTTCTTGGGTTATTGGTATGTATTCTCTCAAATCCCTATTATATCAAGATTTAAATTTAAGCAAGCTTGATCGCCTGGAAAAAGCCAAGCGGCGCTGGGCTAAGGTTTTGGGTAACGTCCCCAAAAATTCCCAAATCCTAGAGGCCTATAAATCTTTAGTTAAAGAAAAGAAGGCAACCGTTAATCCAGCCTTGGAAAAATTATTAAAGATCCGCAAGATCAGAACCCTTTCCGGTGTTGCCCCTTTGGCCATCATGATGAAACCCTTTGCTTGCCCGGGAAAATGCGTCTATTGCCCTCAAGAATCCGGCATGCCTAAAAGCTATCTTTCTAATGAGCCAGCCGCCGCCCGAGCCAAAAAATTAAACTTTAACCCTAAAAAGCAATTGCTGGCCAGAATCAAACAGCTCAAGGCCATCGGCCACCAGCCGGAAAAGTTGCAAATTATTGTGATTGGGGGCACTTTCTCCGCTTATCCGGACAAATATAAAAAAGAGTTTTTAAAAGCAATTTTTGACGCGGCCAATGGAAAAGTGGCTCAGAACATTAGCCAAGCCCAAAAATGGAACGAAAAAGCGCCCCATCGGATTGTGGGTTTAAGCATCGAAACCAGACCGGATTGGATCACAGACCGTGAAATAAAATTATGGCGAGAATATGGCGTGACTAAAGTTCAATTAGGAGTCCAAGCATTGGATGATAAGATTCTAAAATTAATCGACAGGGGACATAACGTTAAAACTGTTGCTAGAGCTTCCGAAAAATTACGTAACTGCGGCTTTAAGATTTGCTACCATCTGATGCCTAACTTACCGGGATCATCGCCAAATAAAGATATTCAGATAGGCCAAAAATTATTTAACGATTCACGATTTCGCCCCGATACTTTGAAGATTTATCCTTGTGTAGTGATTCCTAAAACCACGCTTTATGAATGGTGGCAAAACGGCCAATATCAGCCCTATAGCGATGAAACGTTAATCGATATTTTAGTAAACATTAAAAGGGTGGTCCCCAGCTACTGTCGAATCGATCGTTTGATTCGGGATATTCCTAATAATTGGATTGCCGCCGGATCATTAAAATCAAACTTGCGCCAAATGGTCAAAACTACAATGGCCAGTCAAGGATTAATTTGCCGCTGTATCCGCTGCCGGGAAGTTAAAGACCAGGCTTCCCTCCATGGGGGAGTTAGGTTAAAAATTTTGTCTTACTCAGCCGGTCTGGGAAAAGAAGTTTTTTTAAGCTTTGAGGATAAAAACTATCTCTACGCCCTCTTGCGATTACGCTTGCCTTCGCAAAATCAGAACCAAAACCAAAAACCACTTTTTCCCGTCCTGAAACAGGCAGCTCTTATCCGTGAACTTCAAGTTTTTGGCCCTCAACTTCCCTTGTCAACCCCCGAGGTTAACTACTCAAGTAACCTCGGGAAATTTTACTCTCAACACCAAAATTTAGGGAAAAAATTAATAAAACAGGCTGAGGTTTTAGCTAAAAAAGCCGGTTATCAAAAGATTGCGGTTATTTCCGGAGTCGGAGTCAGGGATTACTATCGCCAGTTAGGGTATAACCTAAAAAATACTTATATGGTTAAGAAGCTATGTTGATAAATTTACCACAGTACCAGAAAGCCCCACCTTTAAGTGGGGATGAATGGTAAGTTTTCTTGAGGCTTTCGGTACGTGGTTTCAGTCTATAAAACCAAAATGAAGCCCCGCCTTTGGCGGGGAGACTTCACAACCCTAAACTTAACATGTGCCACGTAATAAATTTATAAAATAAATTTAAACGTGGCTACCACGTTAATTTTGCATAGCAAAATTTTACGTGGTGCCCCCGGAAGGAATTCTTTGCCCGCCTAAAGCATCCTGAATGGAGTCCTGACAAATGATCAAGACAAAATATCAAGAGCGGAGGCGGAGAACCTTCATCCGTTTCTTGTGCGCCTAGGAGGAATCGGACCCCCATTAGAGGCTTAGAAGGCCCCCGTTCTGTCCGTTGAACTATAGGCGCAATTAACCTCTTATTATAGCTTATCTTTTTTTATTTTTAATTAAAGGAAGAATTTCTATATAAAAACTATAAGCGCTGACCACCAGCCCCGCTACTAAACCACTTAGGGTAAATAGGGGAGAGGTGAGCAATTTTTTATCCAGCCAAACTCCGCCGCCAATTCCCAGTACTAGGGGAATGACCAAGGAAAATCCTAGCTGGGTCACCAGAGAAAAGACATACCACCTTTCTTCCCTTTTTCTAAGCATAATTTCATTGTAGCAAAGACCAAAAGTTAGATAATAGGCAAAGTAGAGAAGATTTGCTAAAATATCTGGAGTTGCCCAGATGGCGCCCGCCTCCAACGGCGGACAGCTAAGGCAATCTAACTAAAGTAGCTTTTAGGCCCAGATGGCGGAATTGGCAGACGCGCGACACTTAAAATGTCGTGAGGGTAATACCTCGTGTGGGTTCGACCCCCTCTCTGGGCACTCCTTACGTTTGTTTAGAATTGATGCTGCAAAACGAGAGAAAATAAGTTTGATAAATATTTTACGTCGAGCATAGCGAGACGGGGAGTAGTCCAGTGGCAGGATGCGTGGTTTGGGACCATGCGGCGAGAGTCCGATTCTCTCCTCCCCGACTAGGAGGTACAGAATGGTAGAAATAGTAAACGTTGTAGCAAGCGAAGTTGAGCCTGAAGCTAAAGTCACGGTATCGTATGCAGAGCCACCGTTACTGACCACTATCATCGCTCCCGACGTTGATGAAGCAAAATGGGCAATAGCTGTTGGAGCAGACGTGATGGCACTTACTTTTAATACGGTGGGGACAATATGTGAAACAATTATGCAAGAGTCGCGTGACTCTATGGCTTGGAGACAAGAACGTTGGGCTAGAATATGTGAGTAGCTTAAAGTGGGATTAGTTGATCCTGATGACTGGCGGGGCACCTTTCCTCCGCCTGCAGAAGCTATGCGGGATTCGTATAATGGTAGTATGCCACCCTTCCAAGGTGGAGGTGCCAGTTCGATTCTGGTATCCCGCTCAAGCGCTTTGCATTGCGGGCAGGCAAGGTGGAGAGACGGGTTCGACTCCCATATCCCGCTCAAAATTATGAAAAGAAAATATTTTCTTTATCTTACTACCTCTTTAATAATGTTTTTTTTGATTTTGATTTGTATAGTTCTATTTTTAAAACTACTAATGAAACTATCTACTCCCCGATATGGAATTGGCATTGTCACCCAAGTATCCTACGATTGCGATATCCAATTTAAGCGGTGCTATGTTGTAGTAAAAAATGTGGGGGATCAACCGCCTAATCAAACAATAGTTTTTGGTGATGCTTATGGTATAGATATCTGTAATCGATGGATTGCAGTACCTAAAGATATGAAAGTTGGCGATACTGTTGAATATTATGCACGTCCTGGTGTTTTTTATAGTGAATACACACCAAAGAACATATTAAGTGTATGTAGTGACTATTCGAAGAATATCTTTCCCAGCACCCTATTTGATACAAATGCATACTATATCAGAAAAAAATGATGAGTTAAACATTAAATCGTAAAATAAGCTTAGGAGTGATAAAAGCGTCCAAACCCGAGCCAAATAGTTTAAGTTATTAGCGGGTTCGAGTTGAGTACCGTCACCAGCTCTCATAGACCCACAAACTAGTCAGCCGCTACCCGATTTCACCCTGGGTCTATTGTAAATGATATAATATCAAAAATTAGATTTAGCTTGAGATATGACAGAATTAAAAGAACAGATTACCATGGCCAACTTTGATGCCATGGCGCCTCAACCAATCCCCCAAACGCACGAAGATCATACCAGGGTCATTACCGATAGGTATGCTGAAATGACGGGTGGCGGTTGCCCGCCTGAGGTGGCCCAAAGTTTGCAGGCGCTTGCCTTAACGGGTGAATTTAGTATTGGGCAGCTGCAAGCTCTTCTTGATTGTGGCCAACAAGCAGCCTTGGCTGGGCAGTCACACCGGCCGCCAAGCGTTAATTTTCTCTCAACATTAAACCAAGCCGGTCAGTCTGAAATCGGGATAAATAGTTTTCTGCACCGACAACAAAATCTCATCGAAATTGACGTTGAATCTTAGGGCTGTTGGATTACTCTTTTGCCCCTATCTCTCAAAATTTCAATTGCTTCCCAAATTTAAACATGGCATACTTTTAGGTGAATGGCTTTAGATCAGCTTAAAGATTCTTATAATCTAGTCATTTTTGCCACCGCTCCGGCCGGGTTAGGCCATTTACGGGTCAGCCATGCCTTACAAGACGGTTTTCCGGAAAATGTGGCCAGCTTTGTTTTTGGCGCCTTTGACCCTAGCTTAACCTATTTGCATCGCTTATCAAGCCTTAATCCCTTTTTCCGTTATCTCCAATATTTAGTTCAATACCATCCTTCCATCGAACAGGTTTTTACCGATTTTTATCGCAGCTATTTGCGCAATAACCCTGAGGAAACGGAAAAACAACTTTTAACCTTGTTAAATACTCATCAGCCGCCGCCTGCAACTGCCGTGGTGGTGGCCACCCACTTTGGCCTAGCCCATGAGATCGCTTCGCTGAAACCTATCATCGAAAGCAAGCTGAAAGTAAAAATTCAGCTTTATGTGGTTGTCACCGACGATACTTTTCACAAAATCTGGGCCGTTGATGGGGCTGAGGCGATCATTGTTCCCAGCCTTCATACCAAAAATCTTTTGTCAAATTATTTTTCTCAAAAGAAGTTTAAAAAACCAGATATTTTGGTTAATCCTTACCCTCTCGCACCCCAACTGGGCATTTTCCCGGCAAAAATTTTATTGGAGCGGAAAAAACAACTGTCGTTGAAATCCCATGAAACAACCCAAGTAATTATTCCTATCAGCGGCGCAGCAGTCCAGTTGGGCAATTTGGAAAACATCATTAAAGGTTTAAGCCAAATTTCTCCCAAAACATTTCATTCCTTGATTGTCTCCAAACAGACATCTTATACCAGCCCGTTCCTGTCAAGGCTTTCTCGATTAAAAAATGTTTCTCAAACTACTGCTACTACCGACCGCGAAACAGTCGATCTTTATGAAAAGGTTTTCAAACAAAAAGAGGTTCCAACCCTAGAGATTACTAAACCATCCGAGCATGCCTTTAAGGTTTTGTTCACGCCTAAGGAATTAGGCGGCGTGATTTTGCTTTTTACCGAACCGGTGGGCAGGCAGGAAGAGGATAATCTTCAATTTCTCTACCGGCACCACTTATTGCCCACTTCTCAAGAAAATTCAGTTTTAGAACGGCAGCTTTTATCTAATCAACCAAGTCTTTCAAAAGAGATCCTGGAAAAAGCTCATCATTGGCGCGGCCTGATTTTACCTCAAGATCCGCAACGGGCAATCACCTATATTAGAAATGCCAGAGATTTAGGCCTTTTCTCACAAATGCTAAAATTTGTCAGATCCCATGATTCGGAGTCGGCGCATGACGGCGTCGCTCGTTTTTGGCAACTCGTCAATGAGCGTCTACCAAGTCATGATTAAATAAAAATTTAACTTTTCCCGAGGTTCCTAGAGAAGTTAACCTCGGAGGTTGAATGTGAGGTTGAATGTGTCACTAACAAGTATCGCCAAGTAATTATAAAATCAAAATAATTTGGAGGAAAAATGCTTTCTCCTGATGTCAAAGATAACGGTGGGGTGATTTATTATGTAGCCGATGAAGCAGAAGCGGCAGCCGTAATTCAAGCTTATAATGCTGTTGGCGATGCTTATGCAGACACCTATAGTGTATTGTCAGAACGTACCCAAGCGGCTTTAGCCGGGCTTAATGCCATTGGAGTTGATTGGCGGGTGGGTTATGCAGCCTTGGATGGCTGGCCAATTCAGGTCATTATCGGCAGCATGCCTAATTTTGCCCCAAGAACCCCAACCAGCGGTTAACTATCTTTTCAGCTGTCGAAGATCGGGGCTTTTCTGGCAAAATGATTAAATAAAAATTTAATTTCTCCCGAGGTTACTAGGGGTGTCAACCTCGGAGGTTGAATGCGTAATCCTCTTGACAAGGAGGATTTTGTCTATATTATATGTATATAGGTTAGTCTGCCCAGACGAAGTTAAAGAAATTTTTTGCTGGGCGTTTTTTGATTTTATGGCCGAAAAAAATTTATTATCAGTAGGTCGAAGATTTAAAACAATAAAATTTTATTTTTGTTAAAACCAACCATTATTAAAGAAGTTGGTTTTTTTATGACAAAAGGGTAAATTATGAAAGATGCTTTATGCCTAGGTAAAGATATGCCTCCAAATAGAGTAGTGATTTTTAGCGAAAAGACTGGAGCCCAACCCATGGATATAGCTACTGCCTGGCAGGCCGTCATGATTGAGGGTCAACTACAGAATTCTTCCGGGAAATCAGATGCCAAACTTCTTTTAGACTTAGCTCTAACTTCTCAAACACCGGCAATTCTTGAACTTAAGGCCGCTGGATATGATCCAACAGTTATTGCTTTTGGCTTATTGGGCTGTCCATTACAATTACATTTATCTGATACTAATATGATAACAGTTTTTGCAGATAAAATAATATCTTTTTAAATTGCATTCAGATTTATTAATCTGAGAAAAATCTTAAAAATGGAAGGAGGTGAAAAAATAAAATGAAAAAAATATTATTAAGTTTAATGACTGTGGTTTTAGTCGGAGCCGCTACTGTCGGCGCCACTCGCGCTTACTTTAGCGATACGGAAACATCAGCCGGAAACACCTTTGAGGCTGGTAGACTAGACCTAAGAATTGATAATAACAGCACTTACAATGGCTTACCTAATCCATCTGCAACATTTTCAATCAGAGATTTAACGAATGAACTCTTTTTTAACTTTACTGATGTAAAACCAGGTGATTATGGTCAAGATACAGTAAGTTTGCATGTTGATGATAATCCAAGTTGGTTATGCGCCAATATTACTTTAACTGAGGCTGCTGAGAATTTATCGTATGAACCAGAAACCTCGGATGGTGACAATACCAACACTGGATCTTGGGAAGGCGAATTAGATGATCAGTTGAATTTCTTTTTCTGGGCTGACACTGATTCGGATGGATCATATGATGTGGGTGAAACCCAACTAATGAATGGTCCAGCTTCATCCCTCCCTCAAGGAGATGACAATGGTGGTGTAACTTACCCAATTGTGGATGCAACCTATAACGCTTTTGGTCCAGTTGGCTCACCATTTCCAGAAGGAGACCCAGGAAGATATATTGGTAAGGTTTGGTGCCATGGAGCATTAACTTTAGATCCTGCAGCTGCACCTGGTTACATCTGTGACGGTTCTCAAGTTAACAATGTTGCTCAAAGTGATAGTGTAAGAGGAGATGTAAGTTTCTACGCTGTCCAGACAAGGCATAATGACCAATTCAATTGCAGTAGCTGGACTCCAGAAGTAGAAGATTAAGATTTGACGAATTGCACTATGGCGGGCGGGGTGGCGACTGCTGCCCCGCTGCCATAGACAGAAATGGAAGTAGCTATTGTTCGACCCCGGTGTTCACCGGGAGAGAACTATAAATAGGTGGTGTTCTTTGTTATTTAGAGAAGAAAAAATAGAGTCTGGCAAGAAATTTAAATATGAATTTTAAATGTGTTTTTAATATTATCTATTGGCTAATTTTATTAGCTCTAGCTGTTATTGCCGGCGCAGTAGTTTTATCGCGCTTTAACACACCTTTACAATTTCGTTTGTTCTCGGTGCAGTCCGGTTCAATGGAACCGAATATCCGCTTAGGCAGTCTTGTGGTTAATAAACCACAAAGTTCATACCAAAAAGATGATATGGTCACTTTCCGCTCGGAGCGAAGCGTCAAAGAAACTGTCACTCACCGGATTATAGAAGTCAGCGAAGATAAAGACTTAAATAAGGTTCAGTATAAAACTAAGGGTGATGCTAACGAGGATCCGGATCCAGAACCAATTCCCGGTAATCGGGTGATTGGCAAGGTTGTTTTTACCATTCCTTATCTAGGTTATGCCGTGGCTTTTGCTCAAACCCAAACCGGCTTAATTGTGCTGGTGGTTATTCCGGCGACTTTAATCATTTATAGCGAATTGATGAATATTAAAAATGAAGTTGTTGACATCATCAAAAAAAGACGTAAGATCACACCCAAAGAAGAAATAGCCCCGAAAAAACCAAAATTTAAAAAATTAAAACCGCCGATAAAGATAAAGATCAAGAAAAAGGGGGGATCGAAAAAGGGAAAATAGTTCTCTCCCGGTGAACACCGAGGTCGAACAAAAAGCTAATGAAACTTGGGCAGATAATGACCAGAATTTTATTTAAAGCCGCCTTGGTGATTTTGGTAGTGGCTTTAACTGGCGTGCCCAATACGGCCGCGCTTTTTTCAGATATTGAAGCTGCCCAAGAAAATACTTTCACGGCCTCAACCCTTGATTTGGCTTTTACCTCGCCGGCGGCTAACTTTATTCCAGACACGATTGTGGCCGGAGATACGACCGCAACCAGAAACGCCCTTCTCCAAAGTGTGGGCCAGATGCCCTTTGATTACCGGCAAGAATACGTTTATGTGAGCGGCACGGCTGATCTTTGCCACCGATTGCGATTAACCGTTAAAGATCAAACTAATGCCACGGTTTATACCGGCGCTTTGGATGGTTTTTCCCTAAGTCTAAATAATTTAGCCAGCAGCACTGCCATCGATTATAGCTATAGTTTAACTTTGCCCAATACTACTCCCGGTATTTTAAATGGCGCTAGCTGCCAATTCGATTTCCGGGCTCGAGCCTGGCAGGTGGGCGGCGTTTACGGCAGCGGCTTTTTTGACGAAGAAATTTTGTCTAACCAAATCACGGCCATCGTCGATAATGTCTCTCCGATAATATCCAATGTCGAATTTTTGATTGCCACTCCGGGCGAAGGCAATGAGAGAACCGCTACCATTACTTGGAACACTAATGAACCGGCCACCAGCAATCTTGATTACCGAATTTGTGATCAAAACCACAATAATTGTGGCAGCTGGACCAGCTTAGCAGATGATGATACTCCCGATCAAACTGCTCATACCCGGGAAATTACCGCTTTAATAGATGAAAGAATTTATGATTTCCGAGTTAGAAGCGCTGATTTGGCCGCCAATGAAGCCACCTCTACCAGTTATTTTGAAATTGATGGCACCAGGTTGGGATTGGTTCCCTGGTCCAATGTGGTGATCAACGAATATCTGCCTAATCCAACGGGGGCAGATAATGCGGCTATGCCGGAAGGCGAGTGGGTCGAGCTTTATAACCGCAGCGATGGCACTACTTATAATTTAACTAATTGGTTTTTGACCGACAATACTTATTCCCATCGACTGCCGATTACCTTAGCCAATACCACCACTTCTGATCCGGCCACGACCGGCCTATTCTTAGCGCCTCATGAATTCATGGTCGTTTATCGCAATGGCGATAGCGATTTCAGTTTAAATAATGATGCTGGCGGCGATGCGGTGATGCTTTATAGGCCATCTTATCTGCTCGATCTCCATGTTTACACATGGTTGTTGGGCGATGAAGTTTTGGAAAACAAATCTTTTGCCAGAATTCCGGATGGAACTAATAATTGGTTTGACCCCATTCCTACGCCGGGCGCGCCCAATAAGCTGGCAGAAACGCCTGATAATAGTTTGGAGACACCGGTAGAATTTACGATCGATGGGGAGCATCATAAATTGAGTTTCAAAATTAGCAACATCTCTGTCTGGCAGAACGTAAATTATATAATCACCTATAAGAGTGATCAGGGGGAACAGGGGATTGGCCCATCGGATGTGGTCATCAATGGAGCCAACGAACTGGAAAGAAAAGATCTAACTTTAGGCACTTGCTCAACCATTGAAAATAAGGTTTGCGTTTATCATCAAAACGTGACCGATATCAAATTAACGATTACATTAAGCGGCGGAAGCCTGCCGGATCGGACGATAGAGAAAACGATTGGGTTATAAAATCCCTCTTAATCTCCCTTTTATAAAGGAAGAAAATAGGGAAAACTAAAATGAATAAATTATTTAAATACCTCGCTAGCGCCTTAATGGCCATCTTGCTAAATGGCTATATGGCCTCTTCTGCTTTGGCGGCCGATTTCACGGTTTTTTGTAACGATACTTCCGCGACTACCGGCGACTGTTATATTTCACCTCTTCCCAATCAAAATTTATTTTACGAGACTAATTGGTTGCCGGGAGATACGATTACCCGCAACTTTACCGTCGATAATACCGACAATCCGGATGCTTGCGATTTATTAATGAGAACCCGCAATGAAACTCAAACACCAGGGGATTTTGCCACTAAACTCTGGACGGTCATTAAACAAAGCATCGATGACCTTTACGGCGTTCGCGATGGCGCGGATCGAGCTGCTAGTAATCAAACTCTAAATAATTTATTTAATGAAAGCGGCTATATTTCTTTGGGAACGATTGTGGCCGGAGGCACCAAAGTCTATAACTGGACCGTCACTTTTGATTTTTTAGCTAATAATGATTATCAAAATGCCCAAACCCAATTTGATTTTGATTTAAGCTTTGCCTGCGGCCAGCCCGGCGCTTCTCCTTCGCCGACTGCTTCTCCCACCCCGACGCCCTCGCCCAATCCGGAGGCCGGTAAACATAGTTCCTTAGGCTTGCAAGGTTCTTGCAACGCTGATGGCAGCAAAACTTTTTATACTACCATGGATCTAAAGGAAGACGGTCATCCTAAAAAAGATATTAATGTTAAATTTACGTATCTGGGAGCGACAGCTAATGATTTAACCAATGATGATGGCCGGGCTGATGCCTCATTTACTTTAAACGGAGTCGGGGACTTAAAAGCCGAACCAGATAGCGGCTACCCTTCACTAACGCAAGTTGTGCATGATATTGATTGTGCGACTGGCACCGTTTTGGGTGTAGCTACCGGCGGATGGCCCCAAGCCGGCTGGGTCTTTGCGGCTACCGAGGGCACAGTCGAAGGGGCAACAGCCACCGCTTCGGCCACTCCCAGCGCTTCTTTGGTGCCATTACCGATGGTCGAAGGGGCCAGCACCTGCACTGATCCGTATTATCCCTGGTGGCTGCCACTGGTTCTCCAAGGCCTATTAACTTTGGTCTATTTTTGGTTTATTTGGAGACAGCCAGAAATGAAGGGCTGGTGGTTTGCGCCGGTAATTCTGTCTCTACTGTCGCAGCTAATTCATGAAATCCTGGGCTGCAACTGTGGCACCGGCCGCTGGTGCCCCTGGTATTGGGTTTTTAATCTCATTATTTTGCTGATCACGGCTCTCTTTTATTATTATCATCTCTATCGTCTCTCCCGCCGTGATCGCTAAACTAAACCGTAAACGCTCATAAACCCCTCTGTCGTCAACCTCGGAGGTTGACACTCGATAGAACCTCGGGAAAATTTAAACAAAAAAGTGAAAACCCCAAGAGGTTTTATCTCTCCAAAACTAAATGTTTAATTTTTTTAAGAGTGCGTTGATAATCCGCCTGATCGGTAAGAAACTGTTTGTAACTTGCCGGATTTTTAAAGAAAGCAGCAATTATTTTCGTCTGGCAAAAGCCTTTTCTAGCTGCTAAGTATTCGGGTAAAGAAGACCATTGATAATTATCTAACTCAGCCAAAGTTTTAACCACAAATGAAGTGTAGGGATTTAAATGGATATAGCGGGAAACGTGAAGAAGTTGCTGGTCGTCTTCGATCCTAACCGCCTTAAATTGACCTTCGAAAAGATAACCCTTCTTTTGTTGCCTAAGATTGCAATAACGCGTAAAGCTGTTTTGGAGCTGAGAAACAAACTTACTAATGCCACCTACTTCTTCTTGTCGGCAAAGCAAATGATAATGGTTCGGCATTAAACAAAAACCAAGAATGCTTACCTTAATTTTTGGATTTTCTTCTGGACTATTCAAAATTTCCTCTTGTAGATCTTTATCCCAAGTAAGAAAACGGGACAAACTGACGTTCAAGTTGGTAAAACGATAAAAGGACAAGGAAATTATCAATCTTTGATTAATCCTGAGCTTAGTAAAAACAGGTATTTTATTAATTGTTCGATTAAAAATGTGGTAAATTTCACCAGTAACAAAGGGAAGGGATCGACGTGGCATATCTTTAAATATATCCCGAGGTTACTAGAGATGTCAACCTCGGAGGTTGAATATACTGACTAAAATATTTCCCGGTAATTCCGCTTTCTCAATTAGAGAATATTCTTCTGAAGAAAACTGCTGCAGCCATTTCTCCTGGCGGTCGCTATATCCTTCCTTTTCCAGGATTAAATAAACTTCGCCTTGGCCGGGTTTAATTTTGTCCTGCAGGCGAATGAGTTGTTCACTCTTTTTCTGGACATATTCCGGCTGGTTGGGCAAATAAGAAAACTCTTCCGGCAAATAACCATAGTGTTTTAAGCCGTACCAAAAGAAAAGATACTGGTAGTTATAGTCATAAACCGGAGGAACATAGGTATAAACCGTAAAACCTTGGCCGTTAGCTTTTTGATAAATCCAATCCAGAGCTCTTGTTTGATTAATAAAAAGGCTTCCTTGTTGAAGTTGATCGCCAAAACCCAAACGGTAAGATTTAAAAAAGGACCAGGGTTCAAGATTGAACCAAAAAGCTAAGATTAAAGTCCCTGCCACTAATAAATGCTTCTTTTGTCCCCAAACGTAGGTTAACCCTCGCGCCGCCCAAAAAAGATAAATCATGATTAAACCATCTAAATAAAAACTTTTAAGCTGCGGCGGATAAAAGATGAAAATTATTAAAAGAGAAGCCATATAAATTAAACTTACTTGCCACCAATGATTTATGAAGTTTTTTGTTTTGTTTCTCAAGTTAAAATAAATGGTCAGTAAAAATATGCCCAGGCAAATCCAGAAAGACTTGGGGAAAATACTGGCTTGAAAAACCAAAAAAAACTGATAAGGCCGATCCAAAAGCCGCTGCCAGAAAGGCAAGATATCACCCAGGCTCTTGTTTTTACCCATAAGATAGGCAAGTACGGTTTTAGTCTGCAGAAAACCATGACGCAGATCGAAGAGTGCCAGGGGGAAAAGGGAAATTAAAAAAACCATCAACGCTAAAATTATTAGTTTAAGGTTTAAGAATTTTTTCTTCTTATGGCTCAACCAAGTCACAATTAACCAAGGAGGAATAGAGAAAATCGAAAGAGGCGGCTCGGCATGGAACATTAAACCGATCCATAAAGCGGCCAGGATAAAATGAAGACGGCTTTTTTTATATAGAATCTGGGCATAAGAATAGATTAAAAGCAAGGTTAAAATGGGCAATAAGTGCTGGGAAAAAGCGTAACGGGAAATTCCTTGAACGGCCGGGGAAAGAAAACCTAACAAAAGGAAAAAATAAGCTAAGGTTTTGGCCGGTCGCTTAAAAAGCCAAGCGCCGAGAAAAAGGGCGCTAAAAACAACTAAGGCATTAAATAAAGTGATGCCGACCGGATTACCCTGAAAAAATAAATAGGGGAGAGTCAATAACCAAAACCAGAGGGGACCAAAATAAACACCGCTCAAACTTCCCCAAGGCCCCAAGAGTGAAGGTCTCTTAAAATCCACTTGATTTTTAACCCAAAGAAGATCCCGCCCTTGGTCAAAAGTAAAAGGGAAAATGCCAGAAAAAATCGGCACTGTCGTCATCAACAAGCTCACTAAAGCAACCAAAAGTAAAATTACCAGATAAACATCAGCTTTACGCATAAATTTATTTTAACAGATAAAATAAGCTTTGACTTAACTTCAATTTATGTCTATTCTATTGTATGATAAAAGGGTTCCCTTGATTAAGGAAATTTTTTATATGAAATTTGCGATTCCGAGTCTTTTTAAAAAACGTTGGTTTCAAGTAACTATCCTCATTATTATCATCTTGAGTAGCTTTTTTATTTGGCAGGCCAAAAATAAAGCTAAAGACGGTTTAAAAACTTATGAAGTGACCACTAAGTCGTTAGAAAAGGTTGTTTCGGCTTCGGGTAAAATTACGGCAAAAAACCAAGCCACTTTACGCTTTCAAACCGTGGGCCAGCTTAGTTGGGTGGGAGTGAAGAAAGGCGACACGGTTAAAAAATGGCAGGCGATCGCCAGTCTCAACCAGGTTGAACTGCAAAAGGAATTAAAACAAGAGCTCCTCGACTATATGAACACGCGTTGGGACTTTGAGACCACCAATCGGGATACATATAAGGATAAGGTTTTGACTGACGTCATTCAGAGAGTTAAAGACCAGTCGCAATTTGATTTAGATCGTTCGGTTTTAGATGTGGAAATTGCTGACATTGCTCAAAAATATGCCGTTTTGACCAGTCCTATTGATGGTATTGTTACCGAGGCGACTGATGAAAATCCTGGCATTAATGTTTCTTTGACCGCTACCTATTACAAAATCGTTGACCCAACCAGTCTCCGTTTCACCGCCGAAGTCGAAGAGTTAGATATTGGCCAAGTTAAAGAGGGGATGCCGACCACAATTACTTTAGACGCCTTTCCTGATCAAAGTCTAACGAGTGAAGTCGCCTCCATCGAATTTTCTTCGATAGAGACAACCAGCGGCAGTACGGCTTATAACGTTCAATTCCCCTTAAGTCAGGAAAGTCTTTACCGCCTTGACATGAGCGGCGATGTCAAAATTGTCGTCCAGAAAAAAGAAAATGTTTTGACTGTCCCCGTCACGGCGGTCGAAAGTTCGGGTGAGCAAAAATACGTTACCGTCCTTAAGAATAACAAACAGCAGAAAGTGGCGATTAAGACCGGTATGGAAACAGACGACGATTACGAAGTTTTGGAAGGTCTAAGCACCGGTGACAAAGTGATTCTGAAATAGTTCATTAAGATAACTATTATTCTCGACTATTTGATTTTTGATTTTTAATCTTTTATGCAACCAATTCTCCAAGTCAAAAAGGTTTCCAAAATTTATCAACTCGAGGGGGTTACGGTTAACGCTTTGACTGAAGTCAACTTAGAAATTAAGAAAGGCGAATTTGTCGCTTTGGTTGGCCCTTCTGGCTCAGGTAAGTCTACACTCATGCATTTAATTGGTGCTTTGGATACGCCATCTTTAGGCCAAGTTTTAATCGATGGTGAGAATATTGGGGGATTGTCAGAAACCGAATTAGCTAAAATCCGGAATCAAAAAATTGGCTTTATTTTCCAGCAGTTTAACTTATTAGCCAAAACCTCGGCCATTCATAACGTGGAAATTCCTTTAATCTATGCCGGGATTGCCGATGATGAGGCAAGAGCAGAAAAAGCCAAAGCCATTTTGGAAAAACTAGGCTTAGGGGATAGACTCCAAAATCACCCTAATCAGCTTTCCGGCGGCCAGCAGCAGAGAGTGGCTATTGCCCGGGCTTTGATTAATCACCCTTCAATTATTTTAGCCGACGAACCAACGGGTAACTTGGACACTAAAACCGGGGAGCAAATTTTGGAAATCTTTAGAGACCTGCATCAAGAAGGCAACACGATTATTATGGTTACCCATGATCCGGGATTGGCCAAAAAAGCCGATCGGCAGATTTACATTAAAGATGGGGAGATCGTGAAAAAGCTTTAACAAAAGTTCGGTATTTTATTCTTCGAGTCCCGGTGTCCATCGGGATCGAGAAGTTTTAGAAAGTTCTCGATTACGCTCCGCCAAAGGCGAGGCTATACTCGAACAGTAAATAAATATAAGTTATAAAAATTAGTATCAAAGCTATTAACTATTATCCAATAGCTAGCCTATGATCATAAGTGAAACCTTCGAAATTGCTTGGTCCTCTTTATGGCGCAACAAACTGCGTCTTTTTCTAACCATGCTGGGCATTATTATTGGTGTCGCTTCGGTAATTTTGTTAATGTCTATCGGGTCTGGACTCCAAAGTTATATCACCCAGCAATTCGAATCTTTGGGCTCAAATATGGTTTATGTTATGCCCGGCAATATGGAAAGCGCCGGATCAATGAGTATGCGCCAAATTTTGGGCTACCCGGAGATGCAGCTTATAAAGAGAATTGGTTATCCGATCAGAACTGTCGGAGGCAATGTGTCGGTCCAAGCTTCAATCAAATACAAAACTACGGAAAAAACCTTAGAAGTCAACGGCTTTGATGGTACCTCCCTAAGAGCAATGAATTATCAATCGGAAAAGGGACGGCTACTCACCGATGAAGACGTTGATAAAAATTCGCGCGTGGCTCTGATCGGCAAAGAAGTCCAGGATAAGTTTTTTGCCGGGATTGACCCGATTGATAAAAGTATTTTAGTCCAATCGACCGCTTACAAGGTGGTCGGTGTTTTTAAGCCCAAGGGCGGCGGCGGCGCGGGCATTGCCGGCGCCAGCATTGATAATCAAGTCTTAATTCCGCTCTCAACGGCCCAAAAACAATTTAACCAGGATAAATTTACGATGCTTATTATCAGTGTGGCCAATAAAGACGAAATAAAAAACGCTAAAGAAAAAATCGAAAAGGAACTTTTGAAAAGACATGAGAAAGACGACTTTTCGGTGATGGGCCCGGAAGATCTGCTTAATACGATCAATCAAATCTTAGGGGTCCTGACTGCCGGCCTAGGAGGCATTGCCGCGATCTCGCTACTAGTTGGCGGCATTGGCATCATGAACATCATGTTTGTTTCGGTCACAGAAAGAACTAAGGAAATTGGCTTACGCAAGGCACTAGGCGCTACTCCCAAGGATATTTTGGTGCAGTTTGTGGTTGAAGCCGTCAGCGTCAGTTTAATTGGCGGCACTATTGGCATCTTGATTGCCATTTTGGGATCGCTGGCTCTGAGTCAATTTATTTCTTCTCAAGTGACGCCCATGGCGGTTGGTCTGGCTTTTGGCTTTTCTTCTTTAATTGGCATCGTCTTTGGGGTGGCTCCGGCGGCCAAGGCGGCTAAACTTGATCCGATTACGGCTTTACGGTACGAATAGTCTGATATAATATTTTTATGAGTAAAGCTGACATTTTGTATGCCACTAAAAACGATTATGTTGCTCTCCAAGGAGGCAAACCAAGAGTAGAATTAGATCGCCAAAGCTACAGAATTATTCATGACTTATGATAAAGATCCTCTCGTTGTGACCAGCCATAAATCAGTAAGCGATTATGGACAAGTAACAATTGACCTTGGTGGAAAACCAACAGTTTTTGATGTTGCTTTGCTAAGAAGTTTCCATGGAAATCCATGTGAAATAATAAGTTTAACTCTTGGTGGTCGTGGTTATTCTCGAAACAAAAGATAAATTTCTCGGTTCGACAGCTATTTTGGCGACTCTTTGTGGGAATATAACCCAATCAGTTCAGCGGAATCTAAAACATGCTCGTCCATGGCTTCGTCCAATTCTTCTCTAGTCGCCCCTTCCCCCAACTCTAGCTTGGTACCCAAAGCCAAAACCTTAAAAACATAGCGATGGGTGCCAGATGGGGGACAGGGACCATCATATTCCATCTTCTTAAAATCATTGGTGCCCACCACCGCATTTTCCGGAACGCTATCTTCCATGATTTCCTTAGTTTGCGGATTAATATTCCAAACCAGCCAATGAGTGAAATTACCGGCCGGAGAATCAGGATCATCAACAATAATCGCTAAACTTTGGGTACCAGCCGGTAAATTAACAATATTTAAAGGCGGGTTAACATTTTCGCCATCGCAGGTATAGTCCTCCGGCATCTGTTCTTCTTGGGTAAAAACCGGACTGGTAACCTTCATGATTTCCTCCCTTTCGGTTTTTTCTGGGTTGTTTTTTGTTTGTCTGCTTTTTAAGCCTAAAAAAATAAACAAGCTCGAAACAATCAACAAAATAACTACTAATAGGATAACAAGTTTAGGCATATCATTTCAAGATCTAATTAAATTTAAATATATCAGTGATTGTTCTTTGCTACAATGGAATTATGTTTTACCTAAACTAAGACTATGTTTTATTTCGCACAGAAGAAAGCAATCATCATTCTTTTCTTGGTTGGTTTTTTGACTTATCTTTCTGCTTTACCAAGTCAGTTTCTGTGGGACGATGAGGTTCAAATCGT
>Ga0154676_115_pt6 | contig 20964 bp, 10 predicted proteins | sample Rifle2008BG13ft_FD_116105 | JGI IMG/M metagenome (GOLD analysis project Ga0154676, IMG submission 116105) | Candidatus Beckwithbacteria bacterium RBG_13_42_9 | reverse complement strand
TCGACTCATCATCCCAACGAGATTGCCCAGTCAGAGTCAGCCACCGGCAAGAAGCCATTTGTAAAATACTGGCTCCACGGAGCCTTTTTGCTGGTTGACGGCGGCAAGATGAGTAAAAGCTTGGGCAATGTTTACACTTTGGATGATATTGAAAAGCGGGGATATAAACCGGAGCATTTGCGCTATTTTTACTTGACCGGCCATTATCGGCAGCCGTTGAATTTTACCTGGGAAGGGCTGGAAAAGGCGAAACAGACACTTGATAAGCTCTGGGAAAAAGCTCAAATGTTTGGTGAATATACCCAGACCAAAGCAGAGGACAGGGATCCTTCAGATAAGGTTCTAAAAAGGTGGAATCAATTTCAAGAAGCAATAAATGATGATTTAAATTTTCCTCGAGCCCTTGCTTCGTTGCACGAGGGATTAAATGAGGCTAGAGACGATTTCGATACCTTGTTCTTACTCCAAAAAACAGATCCAATCCTGGGATTAAAATTTACTGAGCATGGAAAACTACTACATAAAGAGTGGTTTTCAAATGTGGGAAAATTCAAAGCTGATCTAACCAGAAGAGAAGAGTTTAGAAAAAGGGGGGAGTTTGCAAAAGCCGATGAGATTAGAAAAGAGATTGAGGCCAAGGGATTTGTTATAGAAGATACTGATAGCGGAACCCAGATTAAGAAAAGGGAATAGATTGTGGGCAGAAAGTTCTCGACTGCGCCCCGCCTTTGGCGGGGCTGTGCTCGAACGATACAAAGTTACACACTTTATTCTTCGAGCCCCGACGATACGTCGGGGTCGAGAAGTTCTTAATTATTGTGTAGTTCTCGACAAGCTCGAACAATAGAGGTCTACTACTGATTTTATTCTTCGAGTCCCGCAGAATGCGGGAGCGAGAAGTTTATGAGTAAAAAATGGAAATGGTATGTATATATCCTTGAATGTCAGGACGGCTTATATTACACGGGTTGCACTTGGAATTTAAATAGGCGTTTAGAGCAACACGCCAGCGGTTTAGGCTCTAAATTTACAGCCAGACATAAAGTGAATAAATTGGTTTATTGGGAAGAGCATGAAGATTTGGAAACAGCAAGAAAGAGAGAATTACAGATAAAAGATTGGGGTCGAGCAAAGAAAAGAAAATTGATTTCCGGAGAGTGGAAACATTATTGAATTTTCATCCAACGTTTAGTTTTTTATTGAAGATTAGTTCTCGACAAGCTCGAACAATAATTAATAAGATAACATCATGGATTCGACTGCCTGGAATCATCAAGACGATTCAGTTTTAACCAATCAAAATCAAGCTGAGAAATCGGCGCGCCCCCGGTGGTTAATCAAAGCCTTGCTGGGTATAGCCGCTGTCAATTTAATTTTCTTGAATGTGATGATTGTCAAACAGCAATTGGGGCAGCCAGCTAAAACACCTGCCGAAGTTTCCCTAGAGCAGCCTTCAGAAACAAGCGAAACAACAGAGATGGCCCAAATAAAGAAAGATTTAATGGCTTTAGATGCAACGGTAGCGGCAAAATTGAGTTGCGTCGTTTCGCCTTTACCGCTAGCCGATAGCTCTTCCTCAAAATCAATAACGCCTAAACTACTGCCCCAATTAGCCACTCTTAATTTTCCCGGCGGCCAGAGCGCTAACGCCACCGACTGGTGGAATACCCCTAATTTGACCGTAACTTTCAATGCCGCCAACTACCCCAATTACACGGCTTATTGGGGGGCTTTACTGATGGTTAAGGGCAGTGAAGGCAAAGCTTATGCCCGATTATTTGATGTTCAGGCTAACGCGCCGATAGCCGGGAGCGAAATTGAAACCAGCAGCAGTAATTTAGTCCGGGTTTCATCCGGGGCAATTAATTTTTGGCCGGCAAACCGAACCTATCGAATCCAGTTGAAATCTTTGCTGGGTGCAGAAATAGTAGTTGAAGATGCCAAAATCGTGATATCATGGATTAAGGAAGAATGAAAATTAGGGTACAGAGAATAAGAATAAAGAGAATAGAGCTTGAGAAGAGAAAAGTAATAGAGAAAAATGTACACAAATGATGAATGTACACCAATGTGCACAAATAGGAAATAGCAGGCGGCTGATAGAGATTAGAGAATAAGAATAAAGAGAAAAGTAATTAGTAATTGGTAGTAATTAGGATTTAAAATAAAAAAGACGTAAAGGCAATAAACAGGGAGAAAAAGTATGGCAAGTGAAAGTGGTATCGACAGAGCGATAGCCATTAATGTTCCGGCCGAGAGGCAACAGGTATCCATTTTAATGGATAACGAAAATAGAATTGCCGGTAAAAACCAGCGTTTGGAAATAGATGATTGTCGAGGCGAAATTGTTCTTACACAAAGAGCTATGGGTAAAGTGGTGAATCTCAATGGGGCTAAGGCGACAGTCAAAGATGGAGCCAGAGCAAGAATCAGTTGGATGGGCGTAAGGGATGCAGGCGGGAATAAATTGATAACTTCTGCCCTAGAAACAAGAGACAAAGCCGTGACAGAAGTGGATGGGTTAGCGAACGGCAAGTTGGTAGTCGGAGAGAATGGTTGTTTGCATGTCACGATGGTGTCAGACCAGTTTGGAAGTGCTAAGAGTCCTCGGGGGGAGTTGATGGATACAATCACGGTCAATGGCGGCGCCGTTTTTTTGGACAGAGTGCATGGTCGGTTGCCAAATGGGGCCGTTAGGATTAAAGGTGCAAATACCGCAGTTTTTGTCAGCAGTCCAGAAGATGTAGCGAAGCTGGGTTTATCAGCGGCGGAAAGAGCTAATGTTTATGTGGTAACGCCAGATCAGGTTAAAAAAGCGGCCCGGTTGGCCACGCGCGTGACATATAGAGATGAGGGTAGATGGAAAGCCGTGAACCGGGAAGTAGCGGTGGTACCGGTGAAAATGGGACAAGGAGATACGGCCTACGCCTTTTATGAAATCTATAACATGGATGATGGCAGACAAGTGACCAGACCAATTATGGGCATGAGGACAGAAGATAGCAGTCGGGTGCTGGATGGGTTGGCGGATAAGCTGATTGCCGGAGTCGGTGAGGGTGACGCAGAAATAATAAGTCAGCAAGGAAAAAGATTGCGGCAGATAGAAAAGGAGGCCGGCAGACCACCGGTAATGAGGCGAGAGGCACCGGCCCAGTCGGCTGCAACACCAGCAGCAAGAGATTGGCAAGAAGCGGCAAAGGCTTGGCAAGAAGCGGCAAAGGCGCCAGCCCGGCCAGCGACACCGGCAGCTAGGCCAGCAGCAGCACCAGTTGCCGGGGCACGTCCGGCTGCGGCCAGACCTGCCGCAGAGCCGGCAAGGGGAATGCCTGAACCGCCGCGAAGGAGAGCCGAAGCAGCCCCAGCCCAACCGGGCTTAAAGATGAGAAATATAGCTGAGCTTAAAGTTACCGATAAAAAAGAAGCTGTTTCCAGCGGAGAGCATCTAAGAGTCAGTATCATTAGTGGCGGGAAGATCGATGTAGCCGGAACAGGAATAGCTGAAGTTGTAACCATATCGGGAGGTACGATTGCAGGCTACGAGGGGGGCAGGATAAATGTAGTCAGTATGGCCAGCAATAGATCAGGACGAAGGGCAATGGTTGATTTGCATGGCGAAGCCGAAGCCAATTTAGAAGACGTTCATAGAGGCAGCTTTATCAGGGCTTTTGGGGAAACGGCCAGTTTCGGGATAGGAAAAATTACAGGAGAAACAACTGTTCAACTGGAAAAAGGAGCCTCCGGATTTATAGGGGAAGTGATAGCCGATCAAGAAGGACGAACGGTTGACGTACAGTTACTAGATGAATCGGCACTATTTGTTGGCAGCAAAGAGAGCTTAGCCAAATGTCGACTACGCAGCGAGGAAGAACGATCCAGGGCTTTTGTGATTACTCCTGAGATGCGTCGAGGAATGGAAAGGTATACGGTAGAAGTAATAATAGGCTTGCAAAGAGAGATAAGAAACTTTGGAATAGTTCAGGCGCATAACGCTAGTGGGGCTGCTTTGGTCGCATTCGAACTAACCGGTAGGGGTAAAGACGACTTAGGTCGATTTTTATTTGGAGCCATGGCAAATAATGATGCCGATTTTGAAGCTATTGACGAAAGACTTTATGCCAAATTAGCCAGGGGTCAAGAAGAGGCTAAAGTCGGGCAAGTTAATCAAGCGGGAGAAGACAAAATGGAAGAGGTTGTCCCAGCATCGGTGCCAAGCAGGGAAAAGCCAGTTGCGGCAAGCGGATTGACAGGCGAGCAGATAAGGCAGCTTCAAGAAGCAGGGATAGGCGCGGAGAGCGTTGGGGAGTTGGTACGGGCGGCTTTGGAGCAAAGAAAAGCATTTAATACTTTGGTAGAGACTGTGGCCAAAAATACCGCAGAACTGGCACAGTTGCGAAGAGAAATGGCTGAACTAAAAGCCGGAAAGCTGTCCGATGACGTTCAAGCCAAATTGAGAGAAGGGGAATATTTAGGGAAAAAAATGGGAGCTTTGGCAGGGGTATTAGAAGTTGACTCGATAGATAAGATACCCGAAGCGATAGATAGAATAAAAAGAAACTTAGAGGAACTGAGACAGAGAATCGATGAGCAGCGGGAAGAAGCACTCAAAGAAGGATTTAAAGAAGGCAAGGCTGAAGCGGCCGTCCAAATTGAAGCAGCGATGCGTGAGAGGCGGCTTAAAGATTTGCCGGTTGGAGTGGGCGCAGAATTGAGCTTAATATTGGATCAAGAAAGAGCCAGGCAGGCGGAAGCGCCAGTAGTGAAGGTAAAGCCGGCAAAAGTGGCGGGAGGAGAAGCAGGGCCGGCAGAGACAACCGAAGCACGACCGGTGGGATTAACCGAAGCGGTAGCCACTTTGGGTGTGGGTAAAAACTATTTAATTGGGATAAAGGGACTGGTGAAATCGTTGCTTTCCGAAGGAGCTAACCCTATAGGGCATAATGCAACCCAATTGTTACCAAGCGATGTGGCGACATTACAGCGCGCGATCGAACTAATGGAGAAAGAGCATTGTCCTAAAGAAGAACTTGTTGAAAGATTGAGAGCGGAAAGGGAAGCGGCGGCCGCACCGGCAGCAGTGGTGGTTGAGGAAAATGCGCCTTTGGCTAAGCCGCCAGCAGCGGAGGCGGCAGGAAGACAGAGTGACCGCATAGATTGGTATGCGGCCCAAGCGATATTAGGGACAGGAGCGAAAGTACAGAGGGCACAAGAGGTAATGGGCGAGGCTTTATCGAAAAATGCCAGAAAAAGGATTAAAACAGGAAAGGCAAAAGAAGAGACGGTAGTACCGGACTTTGATATTCGCGATATCTGGCTGATGCGCCGGGCCGATCAATTGGTGACGCCTACTACCACCGAAGCGGAATATCCGAGAGTCAGGGAACAGGCGATACAAGACAACAAGTTTCTAGGTGTGATCATGGAACGATTAGGGAAGATAACCGACATGACCAGGAGACAGTGGGGGCTGAATCAAGTGGCCGAGGCGATGGAAATAAGCGGCAAGGAATTGAGCCAACTGATTAAGAAGCATAAAGTGGAAATACCCGCAGCCCCAAAAGGTCAGAAGCTCATCGACGCTAAGATATTGGGAGAACTTTATCTTCTTTGGCTGGGCGATAAAACTCAAGCCAAAAATATGGCGGCCAAAGTAGAAGAGAGACAAAAATTGGAAGAAGCGCCACATGATTATGAAGCAGCGTAAAGTATAGTTGATAGAGGAAATGTGCACCAATGCACATAAATTTCTAATTGTTTACCCATCCTTGACTGCTTAAGTTGCAAGTGTTTGCAGGGGAAGTACTTCACAATTTCTGTTTTTACCACAGTACCAGAAAGCCCCACCTTTAAGTGGGGATGAATGGTAAGTTTCTTGGGGCTTTCGGTACGTGGTTTCAGTCTATAAAACCAAAATGAAGCCCCGCCTTTGGCGGGGAGACTTTACAGTTCTCATCATTGTTCTGATAATAACTTTCTTTTAGAATGAAGGCATGAGTCAAGCAAGTCTTGAAACTGGGGCAATGGCAGAAATGGAAGCGATTTTACCTTCGGCTGGAAATGCTGTCGAAACTTTGCGGCAAAATGCCAGTGCTAGGGATAGTTTCAAAAGACTTTTGACTACAAGCCAGACAGGTTTAGGCTGGGACGAAGAGTATCGTTGCGTTGGCCAACCAGATGAACTGAGAGACAGATACAAAGCAGTGAGTGCGGATGAAAGATTTAGGAAAAAACGGTACTCTGCTTTAGCAGCCACCTACTTGCCTGACAAGGCTTCAGATAAGGATCGGCAGCTGTTCGTGGACCAAATGAAAAACATGCTGGCGGCGGCCGGTATGGAGATGAACCCTCAGGATGAAGCCTCAGATTGGAATACCACTAATCTACATCCCCTGGCCCAGTGGATTGAGAAGAATTTTGCCAAATTAAAGGCGGCAACTGAGCCGGTGCCAACCGAAGCGATACCAGTAGCCCAAGCAGAAGCTGCCCCTGAGACAAAAGTTTGGAGCGAAGCCGAAATACAGGAAGCTAAAGTGATTGCCTTTGATAGAGTTGGGGTAGCATTAGCCGGTTTGTTGACGAAAGATCAAGCATTGGAAGATTTGCCGGAAGAAGTGGCGGCCGATCTACGACAAATTTTTAAGATGACATTGGATGAATGGAAAAGCTTGGTAAAGCAAGCAAGAGAAGGGGGTTTGTTAGGTGAAGCCTCTGCTAAGCTTGATGATCGAGTGGCAGTGGAAACAGCGATCTGGGTAGCCCTGGGACTCAAAAAAGCAGGAGAAAGCAATCAATTAAGATCAGAAGCTTTAAGCGAATTAGCGATTAGAGCCGTAGATGGGGGATTAGTTGAACAAGAAGGAACAGGAAGGGAACTGGATTGGGTAGTTTTGGAAAAATTGTTAGAGCAAGCAAGGGAATGGAAACAGAGTGCCGAAGGAGTGGATGCCAGTATCAAAAAGGAAGTATGGAAAAATGTTGTTCTTAGCGCCCTAAGTCTACAATTGGTCAACGCAGACGAAATAAGAGGTTTAAGTGACGAACAGGCAATAGAAAAAATATTAGCGTTGGCCAAAGGTTGGCGGCAAAAAGCAGAAAGAGAGATTGATCCGGAAATGGCCAAGCAAGCCAAAATGATGAGGGAACTGCCAGAAACTTTGCGCCTGATAGCTGCTGGCAAGCTTACTTTTCAAGACGCTATGCAAGAGGATCGAGTGCCGAGAGAGTTGTGGGATGCAATGATAGATATTGTTGAGGCGGCAGAGCAGACAGGGGTGGAGAACGTAAATTTAGTTATTAAGGCATTAGTCGAAGGCAAAAACAGGGATTCTATTCCAGAAGGATTAGGAGAAATTTATGATGAACTTAAGGAAGTTTTTGCTCTGCTCGAGGAATTTAATGATGGGGAAGAAGGACAGATGGCGCTTAGGAAAAGCTTATTGGCCAGAGCCGCTGAATTTGGTTTACCTGATAGTGATTTAGAAGAAAAGACTCTTCAAGAAATTCTGGATTTGGTTTTGGCTGAGGCCAAGAAACGCAGCGAGGCACCGAGTGAAGAAGGCAGAAAGCAGGCAAGGGATGCCATGTTGACCTTAGCATCTTTTGTTTCTGCAGCCGCTGACCCCCGGGAGGCGATCGAAAGACATGGAAGTATTTTAGAAAAAAATGCGGCACGTATGCTTCTTGATGCCGGAGAAAGAGCTTTAAACAAGCAACTATCAACGGCAATCAAAGAAAAAGATGCCAGTAAAGCGCCCGAGCAGTATCGAACAGTTCTTGGAGGATTGATAGCCGATCTATTGGCGGCGGAAAAAGGCAGAGAGAAGGCAGATAAAAGAGCTGAACAGCTGCAAGCGGAACTAGATCGGCGGCCGGCTGAAGGAGCTGATGTGAGAGCCAGAGAAGAAGGTAGGGCAGTTGGAAAAGAGGAAGCTTTTGGGGTGACCGAAGCGGTGATTAAAGCCATACAAACCGGAGATATTTCTGAGGTACCGCCAGAGTATCATAACTGGGTGGAATTAATAAGGTCAAGAAATGAAACCAGCGGTCAGTTGGCAGAAAAAGATGCCGAAATTGCCAGATTACAAAGAGAGTTGGAGCAAGTGCAGCGGAAGACGGAAGAGACAGACAAAAATGGCGAACTAGCTGGTTTAAGAAGGCGAGTCGCCGAATTGGAAGCAGCTCGGGCCGGAGTTGAAGTGGCGGTGGCCGACTATGCCCAAGAAGTAGCGGAAAATAATTTTAGCGAAGCGGACTTGACTAGACTTAGAGAACCTAAGTATCGTTCTGCAGAAGCATTAACTCTGCTACAAAGGACAATGATGGCCTATCATCAAGGGGAGAGAATGGCTCCGAAATTGCAAGAAGCGATAGCTGATTTTGCCACTTGCGACGAGGGAATGGCCGCTTTGAGACTGAAACGCATTTTAGAAGAGGTAGGCAGTGCCAATAGTTCCCTAAAGGCAGACTGCAATTACGTCGGTGATATTCTCGCTGTTGGCTTAAGCCAGGCTCTAAAAGCCAGGACTTTAACCAAAAAACAGCGGGTAGAATTTGCCGCCACGATAAGCAGCTTGTTAACAGAAAGGATGAGAGGAGAAGCGAAAGCGGTCAATTTATCGGAGGAGCCTCTTTTTTAAATTATGCCACCACCAAGTGAAAATTCTTTACCACCACAAACAAAAGAAGTCTTATTAGCTGAAAACTTGCCTGAGGGAACTAATCCGGATCCTTTGCTGAATCAACTCGGAATCAGCCCAGAAGAAAAAGAAGATTTATTAACTTTCTTAGGTTCAGCTTCGCCGGCGCAACTAGCACAGGTTCAAGATGAAGTCTCGAAGCGAATGGGAAGCTTGGACAGCGATCAAGAAATCCAAGCCACGGCGGCTAGTTACGTCAAGGGAGCGGCTACCTTAGCTGCAGCGAATTTAGATGATTCCACCATGCAAGTGATGCGCCGCGTTATGAGACAGAGCGGTAACGACCTAACCGTGCTTGGTTCTGTTTTGATAGCCGGGGCCGCCGGCCAAGAAGTGGCACGACAAAGACTTTGGCGTTTGTTGCACGGCACGGTCGTTAAGGCCGGTCGGGAACACGGTCTTGCCTTAGGGGGGATTGAAGCCGAAGATAAAGCTTCGGCGTGGGCGGCCCAAAGATACCCGCTTTTAGCGGAACTCGAAGGCGGCGAGCGGATACCACTTTTGAAGCTTTTAGCCATGGAAGCCAGGGTAGCTTTAGAAAAAGGGGAAAGCCAAGTGGCTGAAACAGGATTGTTTTTAGAGCCGGCACAAGCTTTTGGGCAGGCTAAAGATGAAGTGATAGCAGTAGTGAAACCTTGGGAAGAGAAGCTTTCGGCCCCAAAAGTGGAAATTCCTTTTGGTGAACCCACACCGCTAAAAAACTTAACATATGGCTTTGAATTTGAGCAGGAAGATTTAATTACCGCGGCGATCCAGCAATTTCATCCGGAAAAGGGTGAGTATTGGGGATTAGATGCCGAAGAAGCAACCAAAAGATTAGATTTTTTCGCCGGCAAGATTATCGGGATTGACGAGCTGCCACCGGAAATTTTAAGAATGTTAACTTTGGCGGCTTTAGCGCCGGATCGAGGATTGGCTCTGGCCAGGAATCTGAATAAGGAAATCAGTGACAGGCAAGGCCTTTTGGCTTTAGTGGCCCGTTGTCCGGAAGAGCTGAGAAGCTTGAAAGAATCGGTAATTGTCAATCAATTCCAGGGGGAAATTGCCAGGGATTTTGCGGCAGAGGTGAGAGAGGGGAAAAGCAGAAACCTAAGCTTTGATAAAGATGAAGTTCAACTTAAATACCAATCCAGAGGCATGATTACTGATTTATTGGTGGCTGGATTAATGCCTAATTGCAGTGCTGCTTATTTATCCTGGCTAATCAACGATGTTCGGGCAGCTTTGTCTCCGGCCAACGAAAACGCAGTTTTAGGGGGGTTTGAATTGATGGATTTACTGGTTAAAGGAGATGCTATTTGGGAGGAATCAAGAAGGTGGAGTTTGGGAAGCCAGCCGGTTCCCGGTAGTTTAAGAGCTGGCTGGGTAGATGATAGACATGAGTTTCTCTTACTGGTTGATCCGAATGGGACTGATTTTATTGGTTATGATGAAGCCAAGACAGACCTCTTTTTTAAAGCGGCTATAGCCAGGATAAAAAGCGAAAAAAATCTGGATGAAAGAGAACACCTTTTGGCCAGCCTGACATGGAAAAACCGAAATCTCGCCGTTTCCGACGCCAGAAGATTAGAAATTCTAGAAGTGTTAGCTGATTTTCCAAACGAGTATCCCTGTGGATCAGTTATGCTTTTAGACCACTGGTTTAGAGGGACTACTTTAGAACCAAAGAATTGGTTTGGGAGTACCTACACTAGCCAGAGAGTTAAACTGCCCAAGATTAAAGCCGATTTGGAAAGGCTGAGAAGCACAATGGCGGAGAGGCAAAAAATCAGCGACAAACTTTTGACCGGTACGGACATGTCGGTAGTGGTGGCAGTGAAGATGGAAAAATTAAGAGGGGACGAAAGTTATCGGGAATGGGATGGGAGGGTGAAAGCTGAATTTGCCGAGTGGCGGGAGAGACTAACTAAACCGGTCAAAGCTGATATGAAAAAAGGGTGGAAACTAGACACTCTTTACTGGGAACAGTATCTGCGTTGGCTTGAGCCTGGAAAAATATTGTTTGAGAATGAAGGGATTGATGTCACTTCTGGTTTAGTAAGGGCAGCCGTGGACAGTAAAGGCGATAAATTCTCACCAGCAGATCTAGAAGCAGCTTTTGAGGCAGCTGCGGATGTGGATTTGGACCTACTAAGGAGGTCTTATATTCCCTCAAAAGGCTATGGAATTAAAGATTATTATTTGCCTTTTTGCGCAGACAAAGAAAGAGCGTTTCTAACCAGTTTTGAGGAGCAAAAAATGGATGCGATAACTTTTTGCAGCCAGGCTCAGGCAGAAGAGCTGGCTGAAGCTTATGAGGAATGGGGTAAAGCAACTGATGAGTTGGAAAAAAATCAATTTTTTCGCGAAACAATCGACTTTCGGAAACTTAGGGCAGAGCTACAAGAGTTAACCGCGATATTTCAAAAAGCCGGGCCGGATGGCCCAGGTCCGAGTCAGCTGACCCATTTTGAAGGGGAGCAAACAAGAAACCTGATCAATTTGGTTTTGGAACTGAGAGCGATCGAGGCCAAAAGAAAAGAAATGGGGGTGGTGATTGAAGAAGGAAATGGCGCAGCCGAAGTGGTTGAAGGAATAAACCTACGCTTAGCCGCCGAAACACATCAATTTGAAAATGGAAAAACAATCTTTGACGGCATTAAACGGGTATCAATGCGGGTAGGGCCGGGAACGTGTTTGGCTTTGACTGGGCCGGCGGGCGGCGGCAAGTCAGTTGCCTTGGAAACTTTCGGCCAGACTTTGGTTGAAGCGACTGGGTATGTGCCCTTAGCCGGGCGGGTAGAATTGCCTTATGCAGGGAGATTTGCTTCGGCCCAAGTGGGAATAGTGGGTCTAGAAAAAGAACCTTGGTCTGGAAAAAGCTTATTCCAAACAGAAGCAGGGGCAATGGCGGTGGCTCAGCGATATACCACCACGACGGCCATGGATGAACCCGGGATGGGATCACCGGCAGATTTACGTATTCCCATTGTTTTGGCCGATATTACCGAGCGGATGGCCCGGGGGGAAAGAGTAGTAATTGCCACTCATCAAGGTGTAGCTTTGGCAGAAATGTTTGACATTTTGGGTTGGGGTGATCGCTTTTCACCTGTTTTTATCACTCCGGATACGCATGAGCTTCATTCGGGGATTGGTGGAAGTTTTGGTTTAGAAATGCTGAAAATGCAAGAGGCAACGATCCAGTTTGTCAGTCTTTGCCGCGAATTTCTTGATGCTTCATCAGTCGGCTTAAGCCCGGAAAGTTTATCTCTGGCAGAAATTGATCTGCCGCCAGAATCAGCAGAGGTTGGTGACTTTGCTGATGAATTGACTTTGGAAAGCGCCAACTTAGGCAAGATGGTTCAATTTTTCTGCGGGCGAGCCAGGATTTATTCCGGCAATTTAGCTAACCGAGTGACAAGCCAATTTAAAACTTCTTTAAATGGCGAGGCAGAGGCAGGTATTGGGATAATCGGAGAACTGGAAAAAAGTAGTCTAGAAACCCATAAGGAAACTTTGAGCTTAGTTGACAATTTAGACCGATTGACCGATGCTGCTTCTAGTTTAGCTAGTTTAGGCGAGGTGGCCGAGATGGCGGTTTCTTCTGACTTAGGTTACCAAGATCAATTCTTAAGAGCTTTGGCGGTTGATGAAATTGGAAGATTAAAAGATGAAGCTTATTTAGATCAGGTAAGTGAAGTATTAGATTATTTACCCCTAACCATTTCTGGTCCGTTGAAGGCCAGATCGCAAGGAGCCCGAAAGGCCCTGGCAGAAATTAGTTTTGAACCTGATTTAGAAGCTTTTAGCAAGGTGATGACGGGAGAAGCTGATTGGCAGCGGCGGGAAACAGTAAACGCAATAGAGAGGGAAATCAGAGAACGTAATTTAGGCGAAGATGAAGCTTGGCAAAAAAAAATAGAAGCAGCCAAAGCCGGCCTGGCAAGTGATAATTACCAGGCGGTGATGGTGCTCTATGAGAGCTATTTTAAAAATTTCTCCGGAAGTTTTTATCGTGTTCCCAGTGATACCCGAAAGATAATCATGAAGTCAATGGTAGCGGCCAAGAAAAACTGTTGGTTGCAATGTGCTAAAGCTGATCTTAGCCAAGTGATGGAGTTGGCGGAAGCGCTGGAGCAGCCATTAAATTTATTGGCTTTTGCCTCGATAACTAGCTACTCAACTCGGATCGATAATCAGCAAACTCCGTTTTGTATACCTGAAGAAGCAAGTGAGGGAAATCAGTTGCCTTTTGAGCAAGAAATCTATAAAGGTTATAACTTAAGTTTAGTTTATGATCATGGCCGAAACACAGTTAAACCCCAAACTATTTTCTACAATATCGATGGATCGCCGATGGATGTGCCAAACTTGCCGGTTTATGAAGGAATGACAGTTGGCTGTCCGCAAAAAGTGATTGCTTACACGGGCGTGCAAGGCGGTGGCAAAAGCGAGAGTTTAAGAATGCAACTTCAGTTTGAACTTTTAAGAAAAGCCATTGGTCGAGTACCAGCCGAAAAAGCCAGAATGGGCAAACCTCCCAAAAAAGTGATTGGGGTAATCAAGGCAGCTCAGACAAGGGGCGTTGAAAGCAGTTTTATGGGCGAGGCAGCCAGAATGGCCCAAACAGCAGCTATGGTCGGCGCAGATTGTATGGTTTTTTATGATGAACCGGCCAATGGGATTGGTGACCAGGAAAAAGCGGCCATTGTCAATGCTTTAGGTTATTTAGTGGTCAAGAGAGGTGGTAGCTTGGTTTTTACCAATCATGAAAGAGAAGTTTATGATGGTTGGCAACGATTGAAAAGCGATAGCCGGATTCCCTGGTATCCGATGGGCTATGAATATACCAATGATAGGTCTAGAAGGTATCAATTGCAGCATGGGGAAGTGATGGGTTCAGAAACCTTTAAGATTGCCCGGGAAGAAGGGATGCAAGATCTAACGATTGATTTTGCTGAGTGGCTTTATAAGGTAAGGAGTGAGTTTGAAGCCCATAAGCAAAGAGTTTTGTAAAGCTTTCCACCCCGGGGGTGGTTTAGCCTTGACACCCAAGGTAATAAGAAATAAGGTTGAATTGTATGCCTAAACGGCAGCTTGTTTTTGTTAACGAAAGCATTTATCACGTCTTTAATCGAAGTATTGGTAAAGAACCGATTTTTATTAATAAAAGAGAAAATCAGCGGGCTTTAGCCTTATTAGATTATTATCGTTATCCTCAAACAATTAAGTTTTCGACTTTCACTTCTCTTTCCAGGGACGATCAAGCAGAGTATCTTCTCCGTTTGGCCCGAACATCTATGCCATTAGTCAAAATTTATTGTTTTGTTTTAATGCCTAACCATTTCCATCTTATTGTTAAACAAAAGGTTGACAAAGGGATTAGTAGGTTTCTGGCTAACTTTCAGAATAGCTTTGCCAAGTATTTTAATAAGAAAAACGAGAGAACTGGGTCGCTTTTCCAAAACATGTTTAAAGCAATTTTGGTGGAAGATGATAAGCAACTGGTTCACCTTTCGCGCTATATTCATCTTAATCCGGCGACATCTTTTATTGTAGAAACAGAGAGGTTAATTGAGTATCCCTGGTCTTCATTTCCAGTTTACTTGGGAAAAGCGAATTTAGATTGGGTGGTGACGGATTTAATCAATGGTTTTTTCAAGAGTGCAAAAGAATATGAGTCGTTTGTCTATGACCAGGCTGATTATCAAAAAAGGCTACACTTTATTAAACACCTTTCATTAGAAAATACTTAGGTGCCTTGAGTAATGCACCCCGGGGGTGGAAGGTTGTTGCGGGGGAAGGAGTTTCCGACTAGAATAAATTTAGATAAAAATTTAGAAAACTCAGAGAAAACAGATAAAACAAGGTTATTAACTGATATCAGCTTATGCCAGAAAAAGTTTCTCCCATCGAAGGAATATTGATTAATCCTGATCAAGCGGTGGCCGAGCTTTGGCGCAGCCTTGACCAGCAGGAGAGGTTAAAAGCTTCTTTGACCAATCCTCAGGCAGGTGGTTTTGGGGCGGAGAAATCAGGTCTTGGGGCAGGAGTAGGCGAAGATCAAGCCGAGGAGTTGGCCCAAAGATATGGGGAGGTTTTTGAGAAAAGCGGCCATAAGCGATTTACGACTCTGGCGCGGGTCCATTTGGGACCCGGGGCCAGCGAGGCCGAAGTGGCCGAGTTGGTACTGGCTCTAAAAAATTTTCTCAGGACGGCCGATATAAACATTAAAGCTGATGATGTAAACCTGAATCCCTTAATGGCCTGGCTGGTTGAAAATAGAAAAACCATCCGGCCGCAAACGGAAGCCATGGTTTGTTTACCCAAAGCTTCGGTGGCGCTCGAAGCCTTAAGGAGCGATCCCAAAACCAGAGAAGCTTTAAAAGAACTGCTAACTAGGCGAACCCATGGAGAGAATTCCGGCTATACGGCTGAATTTAACTGTGTGGGTCAACCCGAGGAAGTGGCGGCTCGGTACCAAACCGCGCGCGCCGAAATCGGAGATAAAAAAAGATATAGTTTGCTGGCCAGAACATATTTGCCGGGCGATCAACAAAAGCAAGAGCTTTTTGTCAGAGTTTTTAAAGAAAGTTTGGCGGCGGCGGATTTGGTTTTGATTGATAAAAGCGGGCCGACAGAACTAGGGAAAGCAGCCAATCTTCATGTTTTGGCAAGATATGTGGCAGAAAATTTGGATAAAATGGCGGCTTCATTAGGCACAACCGATGAACCAATGTTAGCCCCAAAACCAGCGGCCGCACCGCCACCACCAGCGGCTGTGGCTTCACCCAGGGAAAGAATTAATTTAGGAGGAGTAGAGGAGTTGCCGGCACTTTGTAAAAGGATTGCCAGGGGTGAAGATCTGCAAACCGCGGATAATAATTTAAGGCCATTTAGCCATCTTCCTGGGGAGACGGCGGAAGAACGATTTATAAATCTGTTTACATCCGATTGGTCTCGGGCTGAAACTTATCTGAAGGGAGTAACAGAACCTGATCATCGTTTTTTTCTTGCCAGAATGGAGATATTGCTTTTAACTGCGTTAAAAGATAGAGGAGTCAATGGACCGAGAGCTTTATTAATCAATCATTTGGCTACCGGCATTGGTCGTAATGCTGAACAAATAGAAAGAGTTCTGGATCTTTATCGGCTGGCTTTAATTAATAATCTGGCAAACCTTTTGAGTGGTGAAGAAGCGAGACAGACATCGATAGGAAGTGCTATTGAGAAGCCTGGAATAGAATCTTTTGATCCCGGCGCCATTTTAAAAGAGTTAGTCAACTATATGGCCCGGGTGGATGTGCCCGAACGCAATTTTGGTTTAGCAGCAGGATATTTTATACAACTTAAAGGAGGTACTGTAGCTATCGGAACCATAGCCCAAGGCAGGCATGGTTTTATGCGCTTTTTGTGCCGTTTGGCTGGCGATTCCAAGTTCCGAGCGGCCATGCATTTGGAGGAAATGACTTTGCCGGCAAAGATAGTTATAAGAAAAGAAGAAAAACCGGCTATTTTGACTCCTAGACCGTCAAGGTCACCGCAGCTACCGTCGCCGCCGGCCGCACGCCCGGCAAGGCCACGCGAGCGGACAGAACCAATTCCAATTCAGCCAAGAAGAGAGTCCGAGGCAGATCGCCGCAGAAGGGAAGCCAAGCTAACGGTTCCCGTTCCCCCGGTTCAACGGGGAGAAGGGGGCAAAGTTTTAGGCCTTGATAAAGATAGAACCTTGCTCCAGGATATTGCCGAGAGAATTGCCCAAGGCAATGGCGCTTCTTTAGAAATTGACAATGGCTTTGACAAAAACTTCGTTCCAGGAGAGACACCGGATGTAAATATGAAAATGGAAAGCAAAAGCGGCGCATTTAGAGGCCAAAGCATTTGGGAAAGATTTAGGCGAGACTTTACCCAAAGCGTGGACGAAAGCTTAAGGGCTGATAATGTAGCAGTGACGGAAGCCAATATGGCGGCCAGAAGACGACTTTTGGGCAGGCTTGACCTGCTGCTTTTGGCGAATACGGATATGACTGATGTGACGACGAAGAGATTAATTGAAGAATTGGCCGGAAGAGTCGAAGCCACGCCAGAAAATGTAAGATATTGTTTAGCAAGATATCGGGAGACGGTTTTAGCGAACTTAAGTGATACTGCCGGGATTACTTTGGCCTTGCCAGAATTGGATCAAAATGGTGGCCAAACAGTGGCAGTCGCTGAGATCATGCGGGAATTAGTCGAAGAAATGGGCTTAGCCCTGCCGCGGGGTTACAGCCTAGGCCGATTGATGGCCGGACGCTTGGAGGCCACACTTAAGTCAGGTAAACTAGATCTGAAATTGGTGCGCTTTGCCATCGCCATGAACCATTTGGCCAGAAACGGCAAGCTAAGAGAAAAAATTAAATTTATGGAAATAATTCCCAAGAAAAAATAGGACAAGAGTTAGATCCGAGAGTGTACCCACACCGGGAGTGTGGATTCCCACACTCCCGGTGTGAAGAACAATTTATTATGCCGTCTTCCGGTGAAGAAACTTTTCCAGTAGCCGAGATATTTGCTACGCTGTCTGTACCAGATCAGTTGCGCCAATGCCGTCAGGGATGGGCGCAAACGGAGGTTTTAATTAAGCGATGTCAAAGAATCGCTGATCGTTTAGATGCTGATCCCGAAAATCCGGCAACCAGACAGCAGTTTCAAGATGCAAGCGAAGAATATGTGGCGCAGACTTCCCGTGTGGACGAAAAAGAAGAGGCTCTAGTGGCGAACTTTGTAGCCGAGGCAGAATTACCGGAGTTGCCCGGATTGGCGCCCAGGGAAGTGCCGGGAAGATTGCAGACACCGACTTGCTATGAAGAAATTTGGCTGCCCAGTAGTCAAGAGGAATGGAAGCAATCTCTTAAACACGGATTTAAAAAAGCCTATTGCCCTTGGCTGCCAGGGCCAGAAGATTTAAGTTTTTTGGCGGTTCATGGAGATGAGATTGAGCAAGCATGGGGGTATTTTAATGGAGAGGTAGAAACGCAGATTAGTGCTTTTTTTCTTTCCCGGAGATTGAAAGACGGTATTGGCCCTAAAAAATGGCAAATCTGGGCGGGAAGCAAGCGAATTTTAGGGGTAGAGATTGAAGCTTCTGAGGCCAGGGCGGAACAACTAAAAATTTGGCTGGGAAAAGGGCATGATGGGGCGATGAGAATGCCAGGACCAGAAGAAGTCGAGGCCGCGATGCAGGGGACAAAGAGCGCAGTGGCTTGGGGAGCGGAAAAGGGCGCGGACATTAATATTGCTTATGCCTATCGGCAGATGGCTTTGCTGCGATGGGAGATTGAGGAAGGATTAGACCTTTATCCCCAGGCTGAAAATCGCCTTTTAGATGCCTATACCAATCTTCTGGCGGCGATGGAGTTTAATTATCCGGAACATGGAATTCCCAGACACGAAGTTTTTAATTTAGTCGACTCTTATGCCACTTTGCTTATGGGCGGGCGAGATACTCAGGAGGGTTTCTCCACTGCTTGCCGCGCCAACGGCGACCATTATTTGGACTATGTGGATGCTTTTTTTCTTTTGGCGGCGGAGTTAAGACTGATGCGCTCTGATTATCTAAAACAAAGTTTTATGGCCAAGTTTCCGCAAAGATGCTTGTTTGGATCCCACAGTTTGGCTTTTACTAATCCGGTTGGAATATTCATGACCATGGCGGCCATGTATTTCCGGATGACACCGCAGCAGCGGCAAACTTTTGATCCGATTATTATGCCAGCAATGAGAGATGTTAGCCATAAAATGGCATTTGATTGGGTAGTAACTGAAAAAGCCGACCAATTGCATGTGCCGGGAGGTTCACTCCACCAGCGAAATTATCCCGAAGAAGGAGAGAAGCCTTTAAGCGAAGAAGTCGAACTAGCCAAGTTTCATCATATGAGAGGACTGCGTTTTTTTAAAGAAGGCAAAAAAAGAGTTTTTAAACAAGGATGGCAAGTTCCTTTGGGTACAAAAATGTATGTGGAAACCGGCTGGCCATATAGAATCGAAGGTTATGGATCAGAAAGGTTTGTAATTGAAGATAAGGTTTTACGCTTTGTGGGCGGGGAGACGGAAGAGACTCAGGCAGAAACTGGTCTCAGTTTGCGGCCGGAAGAAGTGACCCTAGCCGTGACCGCGGCTGAAAGAATTGGCCCTGAAATGCAGCTGGCGATTCAAGAAATGCTTTTAGCCAAACCTGAGGTAGGCAAGTTGGAATGCGTTAGTTCAGTCGCCACGATGCTGGAAATGCTTTTGGGAGAAAAAGTTAAGAGCACGGAGTTACATGAAATCCTTTTGTGGCTGGGCCAGATAAGCCAGCAAGCTGACAGTATTGGTGAAGCTTCGCATGATGAGTTGGTGCGAATTTTAGATGAGTGTCGGAAAAGGCCGGATTTTGCTTCGGCCGATACCTTGTCCCAATTGATGATTATGTATTCAGTTTTTGGGGTTTTGCCAAAAGAGATGGTAGTGGAAAGAGTGTTGGAGAGCTTTAAGGCAGCAGGAGAAATCTATCCGGTTCGGCTGGCTTTACTTTTTGAAAACATGAGCCGCGAAGATCTGGCCGGCCAAGGATTGGACTTGGCAGGCTATAGTTCACCGGTCTTTGCGGGCAGAGAGGCGATTGCTCAAGCTCGGGCGGCCGGGCTGGAGCCAGAACAAGCCCCATATCGACTTTTAGTCGAAAAACAGTTTGCTAAAGCTTTAGAGCATATTGGCGGTTACATGCAATACGACTGGTCCATGACCTCGGTTCTGCGATCTTTAATGACCGCCGAAAAACAAGGCGTTTTCTTTGCTCAGTGTCTGCCTCAGGCAGAGGTCATGGTGGGTTTGATGGGTTTGATGGCCCCGGGGATTAAGGCTTTTCCGATTTATCGGATAGTCGATGATCGGTTATCTTTAGCTGAATGGTATGCCAGTTTAGAAAAGGGTAATCAACCGATTGCTTTTGATCATATGCTGGCCGAAGCCGATTTTCGGGACCAGCATAAAGATGTTCATGCTTGTGTGGCTGATGTGACCGAAGCCAGATTAATGTTGACCGACCGAATCGAGTATGACCATAACCGGACGTCCCGAACTGCCAACAGCCGGGTGGCCAATTATCCAAGATTGCGCAGATTAGGTTTTCCCGGAGAAATTCAGGCGTGGAAGGCGATTGGGTATGGGTCAGAAGCAGACGACCAGACGTCTTTACTTTTAGCGGCTTTGGCTGCGGATTTTCCGGAGTTGGAGTGCTACCGCGAAGAGTTTGCGCCGGATGATGTTTTTTTGAATAAAGAGATGGCGGCGGATCGGAAACATTCCCAGAGCCAAAGATTGGATGCCCTTCATAAGCTTTTACAGGTGGCGCCGCGAGAGGTGGCCAGATATATGGAAGCGGCCAAAGACCGGGGCTCATTTTTAAGTCAGCTCCAGGAACAAATCGATTTGGTTGTCGAGGCCCGTGACTTTATCCCGGCCATTTTCTTAACCAATATTTTGGCCCATACCCGGGCGGCCTCGCCGGAAATGAAAGAGGGAGCCTTAGCCATGCGCCAAAGTGCCATCAAACAATTGGTAGTTGACCGCAGCAGTCGAGAAAGCTTGGAAAAGGGGTTAAGCTATTTTCAAGATATTTTGACCGAGGCTGATCGGGAAGAAATCATCGCGGCTTGGGAAAGTTTTCAAGCCGAATTGGCGGCGCAAAAAGAAAAGCAGCAAGAATTTGTGGAGCAGTTTTTGCACCAAGCCAAAGTTGACTATGCTTCAGCCATGGTTGAGGCGCGTCGAGAGGCAAAACAAATTGATCATGAGGAAACAAGGGCGAGAAAAGAAACGCTTTTAGAGGATAAATCATTAGGCGAAGTTACGGCCGAAGTCGTGGCTGCGGCCGATAGGGCTCGTAACGAAGCGGTGGTAGCCCAAAATCAGGCCGGAGTGGTGGATGCGGGTCTGTTTACTCATTTGATTCAAATTACTCCCGGTGAAAGTGAGGCAGCTTTAAGATCAATTTTAAAGGCAGTGCCGCCGGAGAAGATTGATGCCTGTCTTTTGGGATTGCAACTGCTTCTTTATAAAAGTGAAGCGACGCATTATTTCAAAGGTTCGCCGGAGTTGATTAATGCGGCCTGGACTAGTTTCGCCGAGGCAGCCAAAGCAGTAACAGGCAGAAACTTGCCTTGCAGTCGAGCCGAGTTGCGGCTGAATGGCAAGGCGATCGTAGCAAGACATGGTTTATTGGTAGGAGGAAGCGTAACAAGATTAATCGAAGGAAATTAGGAGTAAGTAGCTA